>Ga0041059_1000131_pt1 | contig 44703 bp, 28 predicted proteins | sample AraColnosormetaG_FD_56232 | JGI IMG/M metagenome (GOLD analysis project Ga0041059, IMG submission 56232) | Arabidopsis roots microbial communities from North Carolina, USA - Col MF nosort | ecosystem: Host-associated > Plants > Roots > Unclassified | place: USA: North Carolina | collected...
GAGACACGGTTTCCTCTTTTTTTTTTTTTATTGTCGGTCTTGTCTTTGTTTTTTTCTTAACGTCGTCAGTGTTGGCGTGCTTTTTAATTGGTTTTAGCCGTTGGATGTGTTACGACCGACGTTTATGTGACATTACTGCTTTTAATTTCATCGAACGGCTTATCTAGGGGTAATGACATCTTCGTAATAAATAAGAATCTTAGAAGTTAAAAGAGTCATTCTATTATTGTTACCATTTCTCTACACAGTCCACTGTTTCTTACTTTTCTTCGACAGTCGATTAAAAATATATACGTTCCGGTATTTACGTCGGTTTCGGATTAGATTTTTCTAGTTTGGATTCAGATTTATTCGAAATATCAAAAATTTCAAATTTTGTACAAAAATATATTCAAATTATTTTAAATTATACAAAAACTTTTAGAAAAACTTAAGTATTTTCTATCCGAATCAATCTAAAAGTAAGTAAAATACCTAAAAATATACAAAATATCTTAAAATCTAAATATTTTAGACACTTAAATTGTTGTAAATATGATTATTACTATTAAATTATTTTTATGTATATATATTTTGGATATATTCGGGTACTTAATCGGGTTCAGGTTTGAATCGGGTTCTGATTTCCGGATTTTGGATTTTGATGTTTAGAATCTGTTCGGGTATTTTAAAATTTCGAATTCGGATTCATATTGGATTTGGCTTGATTCCTTGTTTCGGGTATTTTGCCAAGTCTAGTCAATTTGATTAGATAAATCATAAAGCATATGGTTGAACATTTTTAGCTGATTGATATAAGAAAAAGTCGGAATTTTAACAAATTTTATTTTATATGATTTAGTTTGTTTAAGCTATAATTAAAGTGAAATTATTTTTGCAAATATGGCTTTAAGCTTACGGGTTGTATCTTACTTTTGGTCTTAAACACAAACCTTGTTTTTTTAAGAAAATGAATTTTATTTACCTTTTTTTTTGTATTGAAAATCAATAGTATGAAAAGATACGCTGCCAAAACAATTGCGACAAGGACTAAAATATTTACAATCTACAAATAATTGATGTAATCAAACATGACATTCCTCTTTTAAGCTTAGATCTACAAATCTACAAATAATAAATTTTATAGATAATGCTTAGATCATCTTCCACCATGATTCATAACCATTGTGATTAGAGAAACTTTTTTCATTTATCTATGTTTAAGTTTCAAATGGAAGAATCATCAATTATGAGACCTGCAATATATGACTGGCTTACACATCCCCCTAAAGAATCCTACCTAATTCTTAAAGGTCAAGAAACCCTGCTGTTTTTGACTTTGAAAAACCAAACTTCTTGTTGTTTCTTATCCGTGAAGCCAGTACTCCTGCCTTTCTGACCAAAGGTAAAGTCAGTAAATAGAGCCAAAAAAGGAAAAGGTTATTCTTATAGTTTATAGCTATTACTTACTAAGAAATAGAACCAGTGATGAAGTCAGAGTTAACTAAAAGTCTATGAGTAACATCAAAACATAGCCAAAGGATTTATCTTTTCATGATTAAGCAAAGGACCATGAGATAACCTAAAGAGCTCAAATTTGAATATTACTGCCAGAAGGAAGATGCTCAGAATATAGAATAATGCTAGACTCGTCCGGAGACACAATTTTTTTCTTGATACATCGGTTTCCATAAAAGTCTCAAACTTTATATCACAAGTCTTACACATGGACATGAATAGTAAATTGTGAAAACTTGTATTGTTCTCTGGACTCTGGTTGATTGACTCTGTTTTGGTTTGTCTCAGAACCAATCAAGAACCAAAAATGGAAACATTTTAAACTTTTTATGGGTAAATTCTTGGTTCTTTTATATGAAAACATAACCAGATCATTACGAAAACAATTGGAACAGCCGACCATAAACAACAGCAAATTCCGCAAAATCCCTGATTAGGTTTCATGTCACTACTCCTTTCTGTTTTTCCATATGGTAACAAGCGAGACGCCCATTAGAGACATAACAACCGTCTGCAAAATATAAAAAAATTCCGGTTAAACAAAAACATGGTTAATAGAAGAAAATAGATGTAACAAAACTATATTGAAAACTCACGGAGATTGCTGGAGGCACTCCAACGAGAGGATCTTGAAAGAACTTTGTAGCGAGGGCCAGAGCGAGAAGACTACTTTGCATTCCTGTTTCATAGGAAATTGTTCTTTGCAGAGCTTTTACATCAGGTGCCTTGCTGAAGAAGAAACCAGTGAAAAAGTAACCAGCAACAAAAGCCAAGAGATGAAACGTGATGACGAGGAACAAAATGGTTGCACCAAACGGAGACAAGATTGAATCTATATTCAAAGCAAGGGGTGCTCCTATGCAACAACTCATATCGATAACTGTTAACGCCGGAAGAAATGGTTTGATTGCATTAGACAACCTTGGAAACAACCTGCACTCACATTTGTAACGTAACGTTAGTTTTTTGTTCTTTCTAACATATAACATTACAATAATTCTAATCGATTGAGATGATGTCCCACCGGTTCAGAAGTAGTCCTGCGGCAATAGGTGTAATCACCACTTGAAGAATGCTAGAGATCATCCCAAACACATCAACGGGAAGCTTTTTACCAATGAGTAAGAGTGAAAGCATAGGTGTAACGAGGACCGCAGTGGCCGTTGAGATAGATGTCATGACGATGCTAAGCGCCGCGAGTGAAGGATCGGTCAAGAAAGTTGTGTAATTTGATAGCTGAGCTCCACTAACACATGAGACCAACATGATTCCAGCACCTATAGAAGTAGGTAGATTGAAAAGAGAGACAGCAATTACGCCGAAAATGTAACCTAAGAGAGGTTTAATCAAGTATTGTCCGATGTAACCGGCAAAAATAGCATCTGGTCTTTTAAGTGCTTCAAGAAAATCTCTTTCATTAGAGTTGATACCAACAGCAAACATCATGAACCCTAAGCCAGGTACAAAGTACCTAAATAAGGAGAAATAGTAATAAAGAGAGATGTCTAATTAAGATTTTGATCAAATTAGTAAGTAGGTTGATCCAAACCTTGGCTTGAACCATGTGAAAGAAGGTGGATAGACAAGAGCTAATATTGTACTTAACAGAATTCCATGAGGAATAAAAGAGTAGGCTTGCTTTAATGTTTCCATAATAGAAGAAACCTTCTTATGATACAGCTGAAACAAAACAGAACTGTTACTTGCCAAGAAAGCGATAAAAGCCGCAATTTTGTTGATTGTGGTTTACCTCGTTTGAGTCAGATTCGGATACATATCTCCGCCAAGGATGAATTGACTTGCTATCTTTGGATTGTATAACACACCAAAAATCAGAAACATTCAAAAATTGAACTTCTTCACTCCTAAAAACAGAGTTACTAGCCGAGATTTTTACTTACTTTGTGAAATCGGGTTACTTCGTAGTGGAAAATCTACAGAACATGATCCTACAAGAGAACTAAACCCATCAAAAACAAGAATTGAAGACTAAAGAAATGATAACATTTCATAAAAACAGAGGAGAAAGAAAGTGAAACCTAGAGAAGAGAATGAGTTGCGTGGGAAATTCGCAACTCGTCGAGTGCTGTGAAAAGCAAGTGCGTATGAATAGTTTCGAGGTTGAAGAAGACGATGTTGAGACTTTAAGAACAGAGTTTCAGTCGGAGATATCACACCCATTTTTCTTTCTTGAGGCTTAAGAGAGAAAGAGAAAGAGATGTGGAAACAAAAACGCAGCGTTTTTTGTTCGATTTATATTTTTGTTTAGCTCAAAGTACTATACCAACCTAACCAAGGGACGTTTCATGAGGCGTGTAAATTGTTGATACATTTCCACGATACGCACGTGTAAATGACACACCAAGTCACCAACCTATCGTCTCAAATGCACTATTTGAAAGGAAAAAATAAAAATAAAAAATTCTCAAAAGTTCGGGTTTCGATTGGACAATTATCATTTTGAGCAAACAAATGAAGAAACTATTTGATATAATTTAGAGAAAGGGAGAAACAGTTTAAGAAACAGTTTGGGGTTTAATTGGCATCTATATAAAAATTCTTATCTTAAAAAAAAAAGGAATTTTTAGGTATGGCTTTATCTTTTACTTCTTCTTTTTGTTTTTGTTTTGTTTTCTTTGTTAACATCTTTTCCTCTTTACGGTTTACAATGAAACATAATAATTTAGTTCGATGAAGTTTCAGTTTGATTCAATTCAAATTCCTTTTCATTTTTCCATATGAGTATAACTTTTTGTAAGGATACGTTAATTAAGTGAAATTTTGTCTAAACTATAAACTTGGAATAAGATCTTAACATGAAAAATTAAGTTAAATAACAAAATGAATTTAATCCTATCAAGACAATATATTAATTGTCATTACTACTGCAACTATAGAAGCTATGAATCTTTTGCTCTTCTTTACTTCTTAGTGGTGGGCATACGGTTTTTCGGTTTGGTTTCAGTTCGGATTTTTGGTTTTACGGTTTTTTGGTTTTACTAAAACTATAACCATATAGAAACATATGTAATTCAGTTTGGTTACGGTTTTATGGTTTTTCGGTTTTATAAATATTGAAACCATATAAAACCCTAATCGTCCGTCCAAATACTCATTATATACAATCAGTTTTAATGAGTTTTTGTACGGGACTCTGAAGGTTATTGTGTTGAAACTTTAACCAACACTGAGATGCATTATGTTGTATGGATCCAGCCGCCCCAAAAAAGCTCTATCTATGACTTTTCCATTATCGATGTTTGGTCCTGTTCTTTTCATTGTCGATGCGTTAGCGACCCAAAATTATAACTGACTTGAGACATTAACAGATACCTCCCTCATATCCAAATAGGTGCAAATTAAGTTATATTTATGAATCTTAATCTTAATTAGTCTAGACTTTTCAGATTAAGTTTGGAAGAAATATTATGTTCACTATATTTGATGTGTATTGGAATGAGCAAGAAAGAGATGGACAACTTTGTTGGCTTCAGCAAAAAAAAAGAAACAAAAGACATAAAAAAAATTGTGATTTGTCAACGTGAAGTATGGAACAGAAGATTCAAACGATTTTAGTGCAAAGCATATTAGGGCATATGTTAGAATATATATACAACTTTTGATTCTAATATATTCTCATGACAACAAAGCCCAAAGTTTCACCTATCGAAGGCAATCTTCTAAAATTAGCCTCATCCACGGAGGAGCGAAGATACTGAACCTGAGCCCGAGGATGGTAATGGCATATTCACAAATGGATGGTTAAGCAGCTCAGCTGCAGTTGGCCGCTCTTCCGGGTTCACTTTGAGACACGTAAGTATGAAATCCCGGGCGTCTAGCGATAGAATATCAGGTATTTTCGGAAGCTTACCCGTTCCAATGTTATACAAGGCTGTACCCTGCACGTTTACACAAATTATGACCTTTAATTATTACTTCAAAATCCCATAAAAATAAAATAAAAGTTCAAAACAATTGAAGGTGCAAAACAAAATCACTTGTTGAGAAGTACAAATTTAAACTGTGCCAAATGCTTTGTTCATTTACTTTTACAGCTAAATAGTTGGTGATAATTGTGGGAATTTGCTTACTTTCATATAAAGAAAGTTTGAGAATCTTGAAGACTTACGATTTCCAGATCGGAGTAGGGAATCTGACCAGTCAACATTTCTAGCACAGTACACCCAAGGCTCCATATATCAGCTGGAGTTCCATAACCATCATAATCCTTCGGGTTAAGAATAACCTGATCAAATTATTATGTTCAGTTTAGAAACACAGTTGTACAAGTATAGCCTAAAGTACAATCAAAATGATATACATCCGCGTCTGTTACCTATGATCACTAATTACATACTCACAGTTATAATAAGAACTATAAACTAAAATAGAAATAATTTCAAACTAGTTTCAGATTAATCAAAGACCTGAAGGAAACATAACCGGGGATTTTCGAGCTTATCAAGCCTGGATCACAATATATGCGGGAACATATTTAAGTAACAGTTTAAGATACAACATTTCTTTTGATGTATGATATGTTTGTCTATCATTGTATTGACAAATTAAAACAGCGGGAAGGATTTTAAAACAATAACCTCTGGAGCCATCCAATTCCAATACGGAGTTCGCCAGAGGGACATTACCTATAACAAAATGCCACAGGTATCAAGTAAGGGGAATAAGCGATGTACCAGGTTAGTACTTGAAAATACTATAAACATCTATTATTAATGGAAAAGAACCTTAGCCAATCCAAAATCTGCAAGTTTAACTGTTCCATTAGCGTCCACCAATACATTTGCACATTTAATGTTCCTTTTTCACATCAGATGAAAAAAAAGTAAACGACCCAGGAAATCAGAAGCTTGGGAAATACATGAACTGCTATAAAAAAAGAGATTTTTCTAGTCAAACCTGTGTATAAAACCTTTATCGTGGAGATATTTCAATCCATCAAGAATCTGTCTTGTGTATAAGGAGACTACAGAGTCCCCAAGCTGGTTTCTTTGGTAGAGTTTTCGAAGGGACCCTTGGGTTACAAGTTCAAGAAAAATGTACAAATTCGACTCGTCCTGCAAACAGCAAAAATGCATTATGTTTTATGAGTCAGCTGCAACTGAGAACAGGAACCCAGAAATCATACCTTAGTTGTGCCACGATATCGCACGATATTCTGATGCTGAAGCTGACTAAGTAGCGCAATCCCCTGTAGAAAATCAAAAAATGTGGCAAGAGTAATGAGGATTAGCAAACTACTTCCAACAGATCAAGGACACAATGTTACAAGAATTAAAATTTGATGCCAGTAATAGACCAGGTATATCTCACCCCCTCGACTTGTTGTATCCATTCATGTGCCTGACTTCCCTGATCAAGTAGTGAAACTTCCTTGAAAGCAAAGAAGTCCCCGTCTCTACATTTAACATAAACATCCACCATAAAGCATTTTGGTTGGCATGAGCCAAAGGCGTAAAGGAAAACTCGCTTTCTTAGTATCGCTTTGCAACTAAGAAATCTGATTTTAAGTTCAACAAACATTATCAACCAGTAAGACTTACGCTGAAATGCCTTCATATACGGACCCTAATGATCCTCGTCCCAGAAGTTGACCCTTCTGCCAACACGTGATGAAAGATCCTTCGGAGGCATAAATCGGCGACGTATTAGATATTGTCCTTGAGGAGTCACCCTTGTTTACAGTGAATGAGCATGTCTCCTTATCCCCCAATGGGATAAACATAGCTCCCGTCTCTTCCGTTTCCACTTCCTCTTCCCTGGCTTCTGAAGAGGAACTCGGCGGCGCAACTGTTTCAGGTGGAGCGAAATGCGTAACGAAATCCCAAGTTGATCCTCGAGGAATATGAGATAGTTTCATTGCTGGTTGGAGCTGAAGTACTGGTGGTCTTAGCCCCTTAATATCACCACCAACCGCCACAACATCATCGGGAATTAGATACTCTCTCGACTTCACCAAAATAGTCGGCGTTCGTTCAATACCACGGGTTTTCTCTACCGTACCACCAACAACTACTTCGTTATCTGCCGGAGTACCTAAGATCTCAAGCTTACTTGACTCAGAAGGCATCAACTCAGTTGAATTGGCATTGGGATTGGTTACAACTGGCGAGTTTCTCCTGGAGTCTACGAATAATAGTTCGTCAAGAGCAGTCAGATACGATATGGAAGAGGGCAGCTCTTTAATGTCTGTCCTGCTTAAATCCAAAAACCTTAAGCATTTCATCCTTCTCGACGAGTCTGGAAATCGCTCCAGGCTTATGCAGCCTGAAAGATTTAGAGTTTCAAGATGCTTCAACTTGTAGATGCTTGTTGGAAGATTCTTGAGATGTCTACTGTTTTCCAGGTCCAGTTTCTCAAGCAATACCAAGTTCTTAATCGATGACGGGATTTCTTGTATCATAGTCCCACCCATGTACAGTTCTTTCACATTTGGTGAGATCTCCGGGAAGTTCCCTAGCTTTGAACAACCCGAAAGATTTAGAACCTCAAGCGATTCTAAATCAACCATAGATGGAATATTCTCCAGCTTCGAGCAGCCCTTTAAATTCAGAAAAACAAGCTTCTTAAGATAAGAAATGGACTGGCTAAGGCTCAACAAACTGTTGCAACCTTCAAGATCAATATGCTCAAGATTTGTTGCGCTTGAAAGTCTTGGGATTTTAGTTAACTGGTCGGAGTAGCTAAGTCTCATCTTTTTAAGCTTTTCCAGACTCTGAAAGAGAGGAATAATCATGAGCAACTTCAAAGTTTACCATATTTTACTGAATTGGTTGTACAAAACCTTGCCTTTTTTCCTTTCCAAAGTTTCTTTGCACAGCTACTTGGCAAGTTAAGCTCGACAAGGTTCTCTGGATTAAAACTTTTCGGCAAAGAACTTAGAGGATAATATTCCCAATGGAGAAGCCTTAGCTTGCTCGGCAAATATTCAAGACCTTGTGGAAAAGATACTCCATGCTTCTCTTCCGCTTTGGAGCAATACAATTTCAACAGTCTAAGGTTACACATTTTCTCGAACACGTTGGGATTTGCATCAAATTTAAGATTCAACATGTCTAGGAAAATGCCCTCAATAGCTGATGTGCCCTGAAAATAAAGAGAACCCTAAGCACTAGAGAATGAAGAGGAATAAACTTACCAGTGTCATTTATGATGACTTACAGTGTCATTTATGAATACGTGTCTGATATAGTCGGCATTCCACAACCTGCTGCGGTCTCCTGGTCTGTCAGCTGATTCTTGGCGAACAATTTCTCGACCAGTTGCCTGGATAAAACTGAGCATGTCCACCAAGTTGTGTTGTGATATTGTCAACAGTGATTTGTCAACAAGGCCTCTAAATCCGACATGTGCAGAGAAACCACAACCATCCAGCAACATTGCGACATTGTCTTTATCAATCCTATTAAAGAAACATGCAATGTCCAAAAATATACCCCTCTCGTTGTCATCAAGCCCACAACAGCTCTTTTCAAATATACCTGGGATGTAAATGGGAGATGTTGTCTTAACTTCTTGTGATAACTTATTCCATTCTCTGTCAATACTGCTCAAGAACTGAAGAACCTGGGGATTTCCATTTGAAAATTTGACCAGCTCAAGTGACAATGTCTTGTAAACCTCAGGTGACAAAACAATTTGACATGTCCCACGATCAAGAAGTAGTAGAGACTTAGGAATATCTAATGGCTTAACCTCATAGACATGATCGATTTTACATAGTACGAAAACACGTCTATTTCTAGAGGTCATGATTATTCTGCTTCCTGGACCAAAATAGTTAAGCGTCCCCAAAAAGGTGTCAACATCTCTGTAATCATTCACATCGTCAAGAATAACAAGGATCCTTTTACGCTGAAGCCGACTTCTCAAGAAGCTTGTTTTAATGTCAGATATCCGGATAACATGAGGTTCTACCTCTAAAACTTCAGACAGAAAATTCTCTCTCACAGCATCGTGACCTTTTACCTCAACTTCTTTGTGGAGGTCCTTAAGGACGACACAGGTCTCATATTGGACAGAGATTTTGCGAAAGATCTCTTCAGCAATGGTTGTTTTTCCTATACCAACTGTACCCCATATACCAATGCTGCGAACATCAAGGGACTCAATGCATAGCAGTGACAAAATCTCCTCTACTTGCATATCCATCCCAATCATGTTCACCTTATCAGCAGAACATAGCACCTTTAAAGCATCTCTTACAATCTCATCTATAAGTTCAGATTCAGACCTGCGAGATTTTAAGAATAAAGTAGACAATACAAACATCAGACGAAAGAGAGGATAGTATAATAAACTTCTAATCTTCTATAGCCTTACTTTGCCAAATAAAAATTTATTCAATTCTCTAAAACCAAAGACTTTCTACATTTAGAACCCAGGGATCACGTACTTATCTGTCAATGTGTAGCCAGGCATCTGAGTTATTTCCTTCAAAGCAGCTTGCCATTTTTTTGGCTCATCTTGGAGATAAAATCTCTCATAATTCTTGCTGTTACAGACAAAATCATATGGTGATAGTCTGTAGAAAATTGGATAAACCACTCGATCCTCTGTATGTTGGTGTTCAAGAATGTTTAAGAGGTTCGAAGGGACATATGTGCTTGTTAATACTATAATCAAAACCCTACATTTTGGAAGTGCATCCACTTCATTAAATTTTTCATAGACAGAAATCCCTCTCCGGCAGAGGGAAGCACGAAGATGGCTAATGAAATCCTCATTGCTTATATCTGCTCTTCCGTATCTGATTACGACATCATAATCTTTAGAGGAGGAAAACCTAAGGGTCAAAAAGAGAATATTAGCAAGAATGTTTTGAGACATAAAGCTATATTGATCACCGATTTCCGCTATTCAAAGAGTTTCATAGGAATACCGATCGATGATTTTTTTGTGTATTACCTTGGATAAGGATTCCCTTTAACAACTTTCTGTCCATATTTCCGCCACCTATATCCATCATCTAAATTATCAACTTCACTCGTTGTTTGGAAAATAACCCTAGGCTCTCTCACGGTTCTATCTGAAGCATCAGCTAGTTCCGAAACCTGAACTTCTGTAATTCTGCAGATTCCATGATCTCTCCACTCAAAAAACCAAAAATATGGATTATCAATCATCAACAAAGCTTATAACTTTACCTTCTCTTTGGTTCAGGCTCGTCTTCATCTTTCTCTCCCTCACTAGTTTCTCCATTACTGTCTTCTTCATTGTCACTTGCCTCAGACATGTACTCTATTGTCGTAGCTAGACTTGCTGCTTCCTGTTGCTCTATCTTAGTCTTGTTGGAGCTAAACTGTGATGCTGTCAATTCAGAGCTCATGCAATTGATGTGTGTCGAACTCCCACTTAGATATGTGGTGCTACCATCTTTTCCTTGGTTAGGAGGTTCGTGATTGTGTCGATCTTTGTAGACGATTTCTGCTACTTGTCCATCAAGAGATCTCTCAACCTTCCTCTTGGAAGGACATCCTAGATATGTGCACTTGTAATAGCTTAGAGGAAACTTGCTGCCTTTAACTTTCTTTTGCCCATACTTTTGCCAGTTATAGCCATCATTAACTTGTTTGTCAACATTTAGAGGCTGTTGTGACATGTGCTCGATGATAGTTATACCTGAGGTATTACTTTTAGCTAGTAGTGAAGAATCCGGAGCTGAGGTGGGGATCTGAGGTTGACCCGATGAAAATGATTGAACCGCAGAGGAAGAAGGGTACTCAGTTTGAGGTTGCATATTGGCATTGGCTTGAACTGTTTGAGCTTGCTGATATGTCATTTCATAAGGTCCCTGCACATTGTTACATATCGAGTTAAAACAAGAACCGGGAAAACAAATCCAAGCACACATCCGACTTGGTAAGCTTAGATACAGAGTCAAGATAAAGAAGAGCAATAGAAGGGAAACCGGCTAGTTACCTTGAGTTGAAAACTAAATCCCCCTATTAAAAGAAAATAGGAAAGACCTATCTAAAATAACCAAGTCTACCTGATCAAAAGGCACCGAGAAAAAAATTGTAGATGAATCTTAAACCTGATCATGATGAAATAGGTATCGGGTTTACTACATTATATACATACCTCAACCTTGTCAAGAAAATCGATAGGGAAATCATCCTCGGGCAGAATGGTTATTTGGTACTCCTTTGACAAGTAGGTATTAAAACCCAAAAGTAAGTCGTCATGGCCCTTGAACAAATCTTTTAATCTGGCTATGACGCCACTAGTGTCAACTCTACATCCAACATGAGTCACCACAAAAAATTAATATATTTCCTGCTGTAAGAAGAGAGACATAATGGAAAGATAGAAGAGAGTACCCCTGATGTTTACAGTCATTCAAGACTTCAAGGAAAGTGTCATATTTCTCACTGTCTTCAAACTTGTCCTTCACAGCTTTGAGATAGTTCAAGGCATCACCTGTTGTTACCCCTCCCATATTTCCTCCTCCATCAATCGTTAGAGGCCTTTTAGTTATGCATGCTTTGCAGAACATTTTGCTCCCTTTCGCTCCTTTTGTGCATCCAATAGATTGACATCGCCGACCACCACCATGGGATATGCAGAGTCCCGAAAGACCTTCAGCGCTTTTAGTGCAGTTCTCTCTTTGGCATCTCTTTCCCCCACCGTGCATGAGACAGAGTCCTGATCTTCCCCTAGCAAATCCTGTGCAATCTTCATGGCTGCATTTTTTACCACCACCATGGGCTCGGCAGAATGGCAAAGGACCACTAGCGCTTTTTCCGCAGCCGTATGTTTTGCATCTCGCTCCTCCACCGTGCTTGACACAGAATTCTGTTCTTCCCCAAGCAGATCGTGTGCAATCTTCATGGTTGCATCTTCGACCACCTCCATGAGCTATACAAAAATCAGTACTGCCTTCTGCGCCTTTGGTGCATCCAAGATATTCACATCTGCGACCACCTCCGTGGGCTTTACAGTACACTGTTTTACCTTCAGCTCCCTTCTGGCAATCAGGTTTCTGGCATCTACGTCCACCGCCATGGGAAATGCAACGACCAGATGCATCTCTTGCTCCTTTTTGACATCCTTCCACTTGACATAACTTGGAACTAGAAGAATTATTAAGCTGCTGAGATAAACCGGAACCTGAGCTTATTGGTGGTGTTGCTGCCATGCTAGATGACAGTTCCAGTACACAAGCAGCATCAAGAACACAATTTTTTTATCAGATCAGGAAAATTCATATTCACACAAGAAAGAAAAAAAGAATGTTTATCATCCTGCAATTCACATCCCAATCATCATTCATAACCGGAACTAACCCAGGCGGTACGGTGCACATCGACGACGATTGGGAAATCATCAAACCCGTGGGGCTATTCTGCATGAACCTCGGGTCAACATCACTACTCGAGCTACTAATCCCTTCACCGGAACTTCCTACTCTCTGATGATAATCACTAGTCGCGGTGGCCGCTCCGATGGACGTCAATGTCAACGGAAGTTCTTCCTTCTCCGACATCGATCCTTAAAATTAACAAACGAAGAATGAGGAAGAAAACTTTTAAAACCCCAATAATCAAAAACACAAATTTACTTTGCTCACATATCGATTTGTTGACTTTTCGTGTTTTTTTTTTCGTGCCACTAATTAAGTATTTTATATTGGATAAATTGTTTTTGTCCGGTCTCGCAATTATGAGAGAAACCAAACCACAAGCCTTGTTTTTCTCAGCTCATCGTTGACTTTAAAACTGGACAAATTGGATCAGAGCTTTTCTCCCATGGAATCATCTTCTCCATCTTCAGCAGAGTTCGATGTGTTTCTCAGTTTCAGAGGCTTTGACACACGCAACAACTTCACCGGTCATCTCCAAAAAGCACTTCGTCTAAGAGGAATCGACTCATTCATCGACGACAGACTCCGTCGAGGAGACAATCTCACTGCGCTTTTCGATAGAATCGAGAAATCCAAGATTGCAATCATCGTCTTCTCCACGAACTATGCAAATTCTGCGTGGTGTCTTCGAGAGTTAGTGAAGATCCTCGAATGTAGGAACAGCAACCAACAGCTAGTGGTACCAATCTTCTACAAAGTTGACAAATCGGACGTCGAGAAACAGAGGAATAGTTTTGCGGTGCCGTTCAAGTTACCAGAATTGACTTTTCCCGGAGTTACGCCGGAAGAAATTTCATCGTGGAAGGCTGCTCTTGCCTCAGCATCCAACATCCTAGGTTATGTAGTCAAGGAAATTAGGTAACTTTGCAAAATCTAGATCGATGTCATCAATGTCACACAAAAAAACTTACCAAGTCTTTGTGTCAAAGTTCTACATTTATCTTCTTAGAGATGCTATTAAAGTTTATGCTAAATCCAGCTTTTTTGTCATTTTGTTAGCACGTCTGAGGCCAAACTTGTTGATGAAATAGCCGTTGACACATTCAAGAAGTTGAATGATTTGGCTCCAAGCGGGAACGAAGGTCTCGTGGGGATAGAATCGCGTCTGAAGAATCTTGAAAAGTTGTTATCATGGGAGGATTTGGATACCGTTCATATCATAGGCATTGTTGGAATGGTTGGGATTGGGAAAACGACTCTTGCTGATTGTTTGTATGGACGTATGCGTGGTCAGTTCGACGGTAGCTGCTTCCTTACTAATATCCGCGAAAATTCAGGTAGAAGCGGGTTAGAATCTTTGCTGCAGAAACTCTTTTCCACTGTACTTAATGATAGAGATTTGGAGATTGGAGCTCCTGGAAATGCACATGAGAGATTTGAGCGGCGGCTTAAGAGCAAGAGGCTACTTATTGTGCTTGATGATGTGAATGATGAAAAGCAAATCAGATATCTTATGGGGCATTGCAAATGGTATCAAGGAGGAAGTAGAATTATCATTACTACTAGAGATAGTAAACTGATTGAGACGATCAAAGGCCGAAAATACGTGCTCCCGAAATTGAATGATAGAGAAGCCTTGAAGCTCTTTAGCTTGAATGCTTTTAGTAACTCTTTCCCTTTGAAAGAGTTCGAAGGTTTGACAAATATGGTTCTTGATTACGCTAAAGGCCACCCTTTGGCTCTTAAGGTGTTAGGATCTGATCTTTGTGAGAGGGATGATCTGTACTGGGAAGCTAAACTGGATAGACTGAAAAGTAGATCACATGGAGATATCTACGAAGTTCTAGAAACAAGCTATGAGGAGCTTACCACTGAACAGAAGAATGTTTTTCTGGATATTGCATGTTTCTTCAGATCAGAGAATGTGGATTACGTGACAAGCCTTCTCAACAGTCATGGTGTGGACGTCTCTGGCGTGGTAAAGGATCTCGTTGACAAATGTCTGATCACTCTTTCTGATAATCGCATCGAGATGCATGACATGTTGCAAACGATGGCCAAGGAGATTAGTTTAAAAGTAGAAACAATAGGTATAAGAGACTGTAGGTGGCTATCACGACATGGTAACCAGTGCCAATGGCATATCAGATTATGGGACAGTGAAGATATTTGTGACCTGCTAACCGAAGGCCTGGTAATGAGTAATGACATATCTTGATGATATTCTATTGTCTACAATTTTGTATTATGTTACAGTATCATGCTTTGAATTAAAAACTGTACATTTACTACTTGATTGATAGGGAACTGATAAGATAAGAGGCATTTTTCTCGACACATCAAAACTAAGAGCAATGCGTCTAAGTGCCAAAGCCTTCCAAGGGATGTACAATCTCAAATACTTGAAAATTTATGATTCTCATTGTTCCCGTGGATGCGAAGCAGAGTTTAAACTACACTTGCGGAGGGGACTTAGTTTCCTTCCTAACGAGCTTACATATCTACACTGGCATGGTTATCCACTACAGAGTATCCCTCTAGACTTTGACCCTAAGAATCTTGTAGACCTTAAATTGCCACATAGTCAATTAGAAGAAATTTGGGATGATGAAAAGGTATGTTTTACGTCAGTTTGATCAGTCCTAAGCTAAAGTGAATTTTGATTTGCATCAAAAATTTGACTTGTGGTTGTATTTTTTTTCACAGGATGTTGGAATGCTCAAATGGGTCGACCTTAGTCATTCTATAAATTTACGTCAGTGTTTGGGTTTGGCTAATGCTCATAATCTTGAGAGGTTGAATCTAGAAGGATGTACAAGTTTGAAAAAATTGCCGTCAACGATAAATTGTTTGGAGAAGCTTATATACCTCAATCTCAGGGATTGCACAAGCCTTAGGAGTCTTCCAAAAGGAATCAAAACTCAATCCTTGCAAACTCTTATTCTCAGTGGCTGCTCCAGCTTAAAGAAATTCCCACTGATCTCGGAAAATGTTGAAGTTCTACTTTTAGATGGCACTGTTATAAAGAGCCTTCCCGAATCCATTCAAACCTTTAGAAGACTTGCTTTGCTGAATCTGAAGAACTGCAAAAAGCTGAAGCATCTTTCTTCTGATCTTTATAAGCTGAAATGTCTTCAAGAGCTAATACTCTCAGGTTGCTCACAACTAGAGGTTTTTCCAGAAATTAAGGAAGACATGGAATCTTTGGAGATTTTACTTATGGATGATACATCCATCACAGAGATGCCAAAGATGATGCATTTGAGCAATATCAAGACATTTTCGTTATGTGGTACAAGCAGTCACGTTTCTGTTAGTATGTTCTTCATGCCACCTACATTGGGCTGCTCTCGGTTAACAGATCTTTACCTCTCAAGATGCAGTCTCTACAAACTCCCAGATAATATCGGTGGCCTATCCTCTTTGCAGTCTTTATGCTTAAGCGGAAACAACATCGAGAATCTTCCAGAAAGCTTCAACCAACTTAACAATCTGAAATGGTTTGATCTTAAGTTTTGCAAAATGCTCAAGTCTCTACCAGTCCTTCCACAAAACCTGCAGTATCTGGATGCACACGAATGCGAGTCACTTGAAACTTTGGCAAATCCATTGACGCCTTTGACAGTAGGAGAGAGAATCCATTCTATGTTCATCTTTAGCAACTGTTACAAACTGAACCAAGACGCACAAGCGAGTCTCGTGGGTCATGCTCGAATCAAAAGTCAGTTAATGGCTAATGCTTCTGCAAAACGTTATTATCGGGTATTTTTTTATCCTTCTCCCTTTCACCATCAAAACTAGAACGGAAGCTCATTTTCTGTCTTTTGCAGGGATTTGTTCCGGAGCCTCTGGTTGGTATCTGTTACCCGGCCACTGAAATACCGAGTTGGTTCTGCCACCAAAGACTAGGACGTTCACTAGAAATCCCATTGCCTCCGCACTGGTGTGATATTAACTTTGTTGGACTTGCGTTATCTGTAGTTGTCTCATTCAAGGACTATGAAGACAGTGCGAAACGTTTCTCGGTAAAGTGTTGTGGCAACTTCGAGAACAAAGACAGTTCCTTCACGAGATTTGATTTCACTCTCGCAGGCTGGAACGAACCATGTGGATCCCTTAGCCATGAATCAAGAAAGCTCACTTCTGACCACGTTTTCATGGGATACAACAGTTGTTTTCTCGTCAAAAATGTCCATGGAGAGAGTAACAGCTGTTGCTACACAAAGGCTTCGTTCGAATTCTATGTGACAGATGATGAAACAAGGAAGAAGATAGAAACTTGTGAAGTGATAAAATGTGGGATGAGTTTAATGTATGTTCCTGAAGATGATGATTGTATGTTGCTAAAGAAGACAAATATAGTTCAGCTGAGTTTGAAGAGCGGACCAAGTTGTTCCTACGATCTTGATGATGTTATGGATGACGTTAGACCCAAGAGAGGACTTTGCCAGTTTGTTGGTGGTGAAGAACCAGGTTGTAAGAGAAGGAAGGAGGAGAAGATCACAGTGAGATAGAATCTTAAGTTATGTCAAAAATTTTGTTTTATTAAATGTCAGTACACATCACCATTAACAGAAAAAGAGAGAATGTGCAATACTGATTTAAACTATGGACAGCTACTAAAATAATCAGGTAATCATTATGTGCATCCATATATTCAAGAACCGTATATCTATTAAAGATCAACAATGACAACAAGAAAACAAAGATGATCTTAGAACTTTAAACTTGTGAATGAATATCTTGGCTTTCATTATGCAGCTAGAAAGAACCGAACTTTGGAGCTATAAGCTAATTTCGAAATGTCGATTCCACATATGGAGCTAGAACTACACACATACATAGAAGTTAAGAGAGCACTTACCACGGTTGTCAAATCACTCAGAGTGCATTGTATGGTTGCATAAACCTCACATGTAAATCTCAAACGGCATAATGTCACCTGAAACTTCATACCAAACCAATTTTCAAAGATTAAACATATACTGGAGAAAATGATGTAACATGTCAAAGCACAGTCAATTTCTAAACAAACACTTTAATCTCAGGAGAAAGAAGAAAAACAGATTGCTTGGATCAACCAACCTCGTGGATTCTGAAACTTTGTGAATCTTGTTTCACGTTTTTTTCCATCAAATTTATAATTTTGATAAATTTGGAATCCAAATTTCAGAGTATGGCCGAAGAGAAGATGGCCGGAGAGGTTTCAAGAGATATCCATTAAAATCCAAGAGCGGTGAAAGTGAGAATAGGCGTTTTTGTGACGAGTCGAGAAGAAGAAAATTCGATCTCGGAACAGTAGAAAAGTAGCTCGCGGGAAAGATATCGGAAATGTTGCCGTTTCGGTGGTGGAAGGCATTGCGGCGATGGCGTCGTCAGATTGTGGTGACAAAGACAAATCGAAATTGAGGAAATTGGGAAATTGCGAAAACCGGGTCCACGGAGAATACGGAATGTCGACCACAGTGGATTATTGGTCGGTGAAATTAAACACGTATAATAAAATTAAAATAAAAGCTCAAAAAGTGGGAAACCCGCGACAAGCTAACCTCCTTATTTGTGGCCACGTGTATGGCCACCATCTCACTTCGTTGATGAATGTCTAGTAATGCCTAGTAAGAAACCAACATATATTATTCAATTTAAAAATATATGTATTTAATATTTTACATTAACTATAATATTTAAATAGTAATTCAGATTAATATTAATATTAATAAAATAAATAAATTCTTATCGAGACAAATTTAACGGAACGAATTTTAAAAATAATATTAATAAAAAAATTAAAATATCATTAATATATTGTTTTAATATAGTTTAAGTTTTAAATTTATTATTTTTTGATACTATCAATATTATACATATAAATCAGTCTGATTTACAAAAATTATATAAAATAAAATATATATAGTAATATAATGTTTTTAGTAACAATTAAATTATAAAATATAAATATCTCAGAAAATGATATAATTTAAAAACTTATATATAATAAATAATTTTTAATTTTAATATTTTTATTAAATATTACATGAGATGAGTTAAGAGATTACAAGACGGTTTATATTGTGGAACGGATTATAGTAGATGAGTTTGAATCAATATTTATAAATTTTTAAAATATCAGTAATATGCTGGTTTAATACGAATTAAATCCTCAAGTTTTAATTATTGTTCTTAAATTCGTGGTATATGTTACTTAATAACAATCGTAAACAAAACAAAAAAAATATTATATAAAGATAAATAATTTAAAATTTTATATTTTATATATATATATATATATTAGAAAAAAAAATTATCATGCGGTATATTACGGATTTAAAATCTGGTTTTATAATATACACCTCCCAATCAAAACAAATTTTACAACTACACCAAAATATTTGTCCCTAATTATTTTGAGACCTTAAAATCTTACAATGTAAAATTTGGTAGGGGCCTTAAATTATTATTTTTTTTCTTTCTAACAATATCCACACGCTTTTATGCCGACATGGTCCAGGTGTTTTCAAACTACATATTTTATTATTTTTCGTCAACCGTGAAATAACTATTTTATATTTCCTAGAATTTTTGGTAAACTGAATAAAAAATATAAAAAAATGCAAGTAACGACGGAAGAAATCATAAAGTAATAAGAAAATAATTTAAAAGAATGGGTACATGCGTCAAGCCATGACATTAACAAACAAACCGAAAAAAGAAAAAAACTCATCTTTCTCCAAAATCACACAAATCTTCTTTATTTGTTATTCTCAATCCTTCCTTCATCCCCAGGTTTCTTTCGATTCGTTGAGTCATTCAATTTTTCCATCACTGGGTTTTTCTCTCTGAATCCGATCGGAGAATCCAGTCGATTACTAATCTAGCGCTCTCTTTTTTTCTACTCGATGACTTATCACGAAGAAGACGATACAGTTTCTGAATTTCGAGTTAGAGTTGAAGAAGATGGAGTTGATAAATTAGGTCATTATGTTAAACTTACTGAAGATTTCGAAGTACATCGACAAGAAACAGAACAAGAATCTTCATCATCACCGTCTTCTTCTTCTTCATGTGGACAGAAACGATCTGTTTGGTTTTGGATCAAGCTTGGTCTTTTCTTCACTTTTCTAACTGCTTTGGGTCTCGCTGGTTACAAATGGCTATACCCTTTAATCATGGATAAGGTTTTCAATTTCCTCCAATGATTTCTTGTTGAATTGATCTTCTTCTGAAAGTCTTCTTCTTTATCTATTGGGTTTGATTATAGTTTCAACTACTGAATTAGATCCTTAGTGTATAAAAGAGGTTCCTTTATGATTTTGGTTCATGTGAATTGAAACTATGTATCCCTACGATTAGCTCAGTATCCAATAACCAAAGTGAGGTTTCGTTGTTGATGTTCTGTGTCTAAAATCGGTAGATTTTCGATGCTGGTGACAAATTCAGTCAGTGACATATTTGGCTCTGTTGCTGATTATGGGATTATCCATTTAACTTTTGTTTGCAGGAGCTAATCCCACTCATAAAATGGGAGATGGAGACATTTACACACCCTGTGTGCGGTATTCTTGTGTTTGCATCAGTCTCTTTATTCCCTGTGATACTTATTCCAACTACGCCGTCAATGTGGGTGGCTGGGATTACATTTGGTTATTTCTATGGCCTTCTCCTTACTCTTCCAGCTGTAGCTATTGGTGTTTCACTTCCTTACTTCATCAGCTATCTCTTCCTCAACAAAATTCAAGTATGTGTCTCGCTTAAGAACCAGTTATATTCTTAGTAACGACTACTTTGTATGTTGCTGAAATTGATGAATGTTGCAGGGTTGGTTAGAAAGATATCCAGATCAAGCTGCAATGTTGAGAGCTGCTGGTGGAGGCAGTTGGTTTCATCAGTTTCGTGCAGTTACCTTAATCCGGATTTCTCCATTTCCTTTTGCTGTATATAATTACTGCGCTGTTGCAACTCGTGTGAAGTTCGGTCCTTACATGGCTGGTTCTCTCGTAGGCATGGCGCCGGAGATTTTTGTCGCAATTTATACGTAAGTGTGGAAATGACTTACAATTTTCTTGGTAATGAATGAATGATTGATTTAGCATCCTGATAGTATTTTTGTTTGTTTTGGTGTTTGCAGAGGGATTCTTATAAGGACATTGGCAGATGCATCCACTGCGGAACAAAAGGGTCTCTCGATTCTTCAAATTGTTCTCAACATTTTTGGTTTTGTAGCAACTGTTGTGACAACTGTTCTCATCACTAAGTATGCGAAAAGACAGCTTGAAGTTATGAAGAAGGAGAAGGAAGCTTTGTTGTTACAGTAATGGAGACAACAACCTCAGAAGTTATGTCTCTGCTTATTCCCAAAGTACAGGTTTTCGTCCATGATGTGAAAGAACTCTTGATTTTTGGTCTCTGTTTTGGTTTGTTTATAGCCGAGAAATGAAAGGGTATAAAAGAAATTATAATGACTATATAAACACTAACTAAACTCTCTAACACGATTTAATCTTATTTGCGTTTTCTCAATCTTTTGTTTTTTGATGTTTGAAAAGAATGGATCAATTGAAAACTTAAGATCATTACTCCTCCTTCGTTTTCTCGTTTATATTCTCTAGTAAGTATGAACTAACTATGAAGATTGGAAATTGTCTAATTGGTAAATAGTGCAAGTGTTGTGTCAGATATTCGTAGGTGACTAGTGAAAACTTGCACTTCGAATATTATGGGCTGCATTGAGAAAAAGCCCAATATAGCTTAGATGGCCATTTAATTGTTTCTATCAAAATCAAATGCGTCTCTTTTTCGAACTATAATGGTCAAGAGTTATTTGTAGCCTACGAGTACGACATTGCTATGCGTTCGACATATTAAATGGTGGAATTGAAGAAGAAACCTTAGCTATGATTCATCACAATATGTATGATCTATATTTTTTCAATTTGAAATAATGGAGTTATTCTAGACCAAATCGAATCTTTTGTTAAATGGATTTCTACTAAAATTAATCAAAGACTGTTTTAATTACCATTTTTTTTTTTTTGCGGTTTGTGAAACCAGTGTGAATCTGCCCAAGTGAAGAGTGCGAGAGATAAGAGGAGAAGAACTATATGGAGAGTTCTTGGGGATTTGAAGCTGCGGTTTTTCTAGTATCGGATTTGGACATCTATATTCTGCTTGAAAATTCACACTAGAAAATGAAGTGCTTCTGCGAGTCATTTGTCTCTTGCATAAGATACAAAGTGGAATTGAAATAACTTTATGTGAAATATATATAATTCTAAAATATGAAGCTAAATATAAACCAATTTTCTACATAAGCTTTTTCAAATTTTAAAGATATACTTACAAGAATCGATCAATAATTGATTCAGTTTTTTTATTTTTTTTTATTTTTATACTGGTGCATTTGAAGCTCTCCTAAGTCCTATAACACAACAAATATGTTCAACTACTCTCATCCCGAAATAAATGTTGTCTTAATTCCCTTCAAAAATGCTTTTGGTCCAAAACCCAATATCCTTTGAAACACTTTTGTCTAAAAGTATATGTAAAGCCATTTACATTTTGTCCTACCTATGAACCACAAAATTAAATATTTGTCTTATTCTCTAAATATTTCTTTTAGATTAAAGTATGTGTATTCAATCAGCAGTAAAAAAGTTACATGTCAAGACTTAATGTAGTTTGCATTTTCTGAATATTCTGGTTTGAATTAAACTATATATGCTTCTGACTCGGTACCACTTTCAACAGTCTATCTATGTGTCTTTTTCATGCGAATAAAATCCATTGCTCATTAATGGTAATTTGTCATCTGGTGAAACACATGCTTTTCTATAGGAAAATGACTTTCAAATTCAGTTACACATTCAAGAGATTTTAAATGTTACACATTACATTCAATGTCTTAAAAGTTTTAGGCTTTAATTAGGATATTTGGGTGGACACCAAATAACAAAATATTTCGTTAAATTTTAAATAACAGTGTAAACCATACACCGTAAAAAAAGATCTCACATTAGAAAGTTAAAAAAATGAAAAATGATTTGAGTAGTATATAAGTAACTTACCAATCAACTCATTGTCAATTAATTTGTAGTTGAAATCCTATAAAACTTAAAATAATATTAGAGCCCGAACACAATTACCCTATTAATCTGGTCATGAAAATGGTTCGATTATCACCACTAATTAATGGTTAAAAAAAAAGGTTCAATTCTGTCCGCATATTTAGAAAGAGCATTATCTTCTGATGGATTCTATCAAAATACAGTAGAAACTCTATAAATTAATACTCGATAAATTAATAAACACGATAAATTAATAAATTTTGTCGGTTTCAAGTCGGGCCAATGTAAAAATTAACAAATTGATAAGATAATAAGATAATAATTTTTTAAAAATCCTTATGTAAAATTATAGTCCCAATAATATTATAAATTAATAATCATAGATCTTAAGTATATATTTTAAGACTCATTTTTATATGAAATTTTTGTTCAAGTTACAATTACAACTTTAAAAAAAATACAACTAGTATGATCTTTGTTGTACTCNCATAACTATTTGCATATTTGATCCGTCATAGTTGATTTTGTAAAATCTTTTATTTGAGAAAGCATTGCTAAGATTTGNGTAAAGAGAAATTGGATTAAGCTTCATGTTTACGTTCACGTTAATGTCGTAGATATACAGACACAATATCTTGCCGAAAAATAAATTNAAAAAGTCAAAGAAAAATAAAAATCTAACATAAGTATATATGCAAACAACAAAACATATAGAAAATTAAATTAATAACATTTTTAAAAAAATATAGTATTGTATTTACGTAAATATACCTATAAATTAATTTTTATTAACTTATACGATAAATTAATAAATATTAATTTATAGGATAAATTAATATCACTATAAATTAATAAAATTGCATGGTCCCAACATTATTAATTTATAGAGTTTCTACTGTAGTTGGCTATTTAGTTACACATGATATTATTACTCGTATTTGTTAAATATAAGTTAATAATGCAATGAGATCACAATATGCATCCAAATTTGATTCTGTCTTTGATCCAAAATGGTTTTTATTTATTTCCCCTTACTCAAGAATTTTCATTTCTCTTTTAACTTATATTTTTTAATTATATTTTATCTATTTGACTAGATAAAATCCACTTAAATAGGCGGGCGTAAGAAATAAATAAAAAATTTCTTATAATATTTGAATTCTAATAGTAATCCAAACTTTTTTCATTTTATCTAAATATTCTTAAACCAAATTTTAATCTTATCCATTCCATTTTGCAGTAAAATTTAATTATTTACGTCATGACAACAAACTGAATTTTAATTCTATATATTTTATCTTAATGGATAAGAGCCTCAAAAAAATTAATTCTACATATTCCATCTTCTTGTTTTTATTTTTTATGATATTTAAATTCTAAATAGTAACCCACACAGTTTTTCAATATTTAGTGTTCTAATGTTTATCTCAATTTATCTATTCTCTCTAAATATAAATAATTAATTTATATAATAAGATGCTATGATTCATTTCTAAATCTGATATAATAAGAAAGATAATATCACTTATATGCAAAATAATATCCATTATATTAACTAATGATTTTAGGCACAAAATATGTAGAGTTTAAAACTATATCCATGAACCTGTTTAAAACACATATACCTATGATTTTGTATGTGTATATTTAAGTGATCAAAATCACATACATATACACTACATTACATTTCGACAAAAAAATACAAAAAAATACACTACATTACATCTGATCATTTGATCATCAGCACCCAATGGTACATATATATATGAAAATGAAATTGATAAATTTTTGCTAAAATTTCGTATGTTTTCTTTCTTTCTAACATTGATTTTGTATGTTGTAGGAAATCATACTACGTGTTGTGTTCTTGTTGACTTTACTCCATTCTGTTCTTGTAAATGGCCAAATCTATGATGTGCTTAAATTTGGTGCCGAAGGAAACGGCATTACCGATGATTCGAAGGTATTATGTTGGAAAATATTATCTTGTTTTACTCTATAAAAATATCTGAATATTGTAAGTTTTTGAACAAAAATATTATTATATGATATCATACATCTCAGTAGTTTTTTTATTTATTTTCCTACAACGTAATCAGAATTGTTGTAACAAAATTTTAGTTATTAAGTTAAGAATTCTAATATGTTTGATTTTTTATTATTATAAAATAATAGACTTTTGTGAAAGCATGGAGCGCTATGTGTGGTAGTGGTGGGAATTCAAAAACATTCCTTATTCCTTCAAACCAAACATTCTTACTACAACCTCTTACTTTCCAAGGCCCTTGTAAATCTCCTTCAGTACAAGTTAAGGTATTTATCGATATTTTTTATAAATTCATTTACAATTTTACGCGATCAAATATCTGACTATAAAAGGGGTACATATGTATTCATTTATGCAGTTTGACGGAAAGATTGTTGCACCTATTAACAAAGCAGCTTGGTCGGAGAGTAAGTTATTTAGATGGGTTAGTTTTAAGGAAATAATCGGTTTAACAGTCAATGGTTCGGGAACAATTCATGGACGTGGCTCGTCTTTTTGGAAGGTGAAAATTTTTGGTATATACAAAAGAGAGAAAAAATTTTGGTATATACAAAAGAGAGAAAATTTTTAATTGTATATATACAAAATGTGAATCTAATATTTTTCTCTTTTCATTTTCAATATATCCAGCCAAGAATGTCACCTTCTAAACGTCCTACTGTGAGTTTCTCGTTTTCTCACAAAACATTATTCTCAATTCTCAAACAAAAATATCTTATTCCATTGATCGTCATCATTATATTGGAATGTTCATGATGAATACTTTTTTTTTTTCATTTTCCTTATAGCAATTGCATTTTCAAAGATGCAACGATCTCAAGATAATTGGAATAACCTCATTCAACAGTCCAAGAAACCATATATCAATTAGCGAATGCAAAAGAGTTCAACTAACGAAGATAAAACTCGTAGCACCCGAGGATAGTCCTAACACTGATGGGATTAATATATCAGGATCAAGTGATGTCGATGTATACGACACATTTATTGGAACTGGTATATAGCTATATCTCTCTTGCACATTCATTAATTAAAAGTAATATGAAATGGTGTGATAGTTATTTGAGTTTTAATTTTCTTAAAAATATTCCAGGAGATGATTGTGTAGCTATAAACAACGGAAGTGTGAATATCAATATTACAAGGATGAATTGTGGACCTGGCCATGGAATAAGGTATATATGTGTGTGATTGATCAATACCATTGTACATATACTAATTTTTGATATTCTATATACAATATCTGTTCTTTTTAATCTCTATAATTACAGTGTGGGGAGCCTAGGAAGAGATGGAGAAGAATCTATAGTTGAGAATGTCCAAGTAACTAATTGTACTTTCTTTAGGACAGATAATGGAGTTAGAATTAAGACATGGCCGGTAAGGATTTTTTAATTCAATTTTCTATATTAAAAACTAGATAACTTGTCACAATATTGTTATAGTTTTCTTCAAGTGATATTTATTTTTTTTTGTTTTTTTTTAAGAATGGAAAAGGATACGCAAGAAATATACTTTTTAAAGACCTTACATTCAGAGAATCCAAAAATCCGATTATAATCGACCAAAATTATGTCGATAAGGGTCGCCTAGACGTGGAGGTAAATCATCTTAGTATTCTTTCTATTAAAATTTCAAAAGCATAACTAGATTGCAAACAAATTTGTATATTTTGTGTTTAGGAATCAGCAGTGGCAATTAGTAATGTGACATTCACAGATATTCGTGGAACGTCACAACGCAATGAGATTATAAAGATAGATTGCAGCGAAGTCACATATTGCAAAGACATTGTTCTTGATAAAATTGATATTGCTACGGTCGATGGAAATAAACCAGTTGTTGAATGCAGTAACGTGTATGGAAAGTCTATCAATACTAACGATGCTAATGGTTGTTTCGAAGATTAGTATCCATTTTCATAGAAAATATGAGAAATAGAAATTATTGTATATTAATAATGTTGTAAGAATATTTGATCATTTGTTTTATATGTATGATCGAATAAAATAATTTTATATATTAAATTATTTCAATATACTCAGAAATGCTAATAATTAATGAGATAATCTGAATAACCTTGGTTTGATTTTCATTTACTTTACTTTAGCTTACATCTGCTGTTTCTTGTTTATGCAAATCAATAAGAACTTGCAATTAATTGTTTCTCCTTCTCTTTAATTAATATGCATGATAGAGGTCCCAATCACAACATAAGATCAATCAACACATGAATTGTTTTAAAGAAATACGTTTGCAAGTCCAATATTACACACATATCTAATAACAATGTTATAAACTTATATTTAATGATTTGAGTAAACTTGCAATATACAAATCGCTTATCGAGCTTAAATAGGCATGAATTATTGGTGGTAAAATATTTTCTCTGTTTGGACAACAAAATTGAGTCGTCTTTCCATTTATTTTCTGATATATATTTCTCTTTTATATCTATTACAAAGTTTTCTCTCCAAAAAGAGAGCACACCTTGTGTTTGGATGTGGTTATCCTGAAATATTCAGATTTGGATCTGAAATTCAACTATCAAGATGATGATCCATAGCTTTTACATATCATAGTTTTGGATATATGTCCAACTATCAAAGTACCCACATATATCCAAATCTTTATCAGTAAAAAAAAACTAAAAATTAATAAATAATATGTCAAAACAATTTTCTATAAATTGTTTTAGGATAAAATATAATATATTAAAATTAAATCACTACTTTATATAAAATCACTAAATATTATTTAATAATATATACTTTTTAACTCATATGAATACTGATATCAAAATCTTTAAATTAAGATACAATAAAATCAAGAGAATTTCTTGTCCAATCTCTGATCTGGAACATCTTACGTGGACAATTCAGTATAGAAGATCTTCGCAGTTACGAAAATTCGTGGAGTTTGGAAAGGAGATTTGGAGCAAAAATAAAAAGGGTGTAAGGCAATGCTGATAGAATTAGCTGTTTTGAAAGAAGAAAAAGCAAAAGTAGTATTTTACATACGTTAGTCACTTAACTAAGTGACTATGTTAGTGTCTAGTGATTGATTTGCGTGTGTTTCAAATTCAATAGGTCGGATTAAAAAATACAATATATCTCCCAAAAAAAATGAAACTCAAAATGCCAAGATATTTTCCCATTTTCCCCCACTCATTACTATCTTGATATTTACTTTTGTTTATATATTACAAAAATATGTATCAATTGAAGGCATGTCATATCATTATATCAATCTCTTACTATCATAAAAAGTTACGAAATCCAAAATTTAAATTTTATTGCTAAGGTAATGGTGCTCTGAGATTTCCTTACAATATGTAGTTGAAAGAAACAATATTGAAGTAGAGCTACTCGCATATCCCCCTGGTTAGCTTTGACCAAATTTTTTTTTCTTTGGTTAAAGGGATTTTGATCAAAACTTACAATACAATAGAAATAGCCACAATACTACAAAAGACAGCCGCTAAATTCCAAATCTCCTCTAAAATGCCACAACAAAGCTTAAAAATTCAATAATTTTACAGATGTAGTAATGTTGAAAGGTCGTCGCATATTTTTTCTTTTGTCTACATTGGAGAGAATCCAATAAACTCTTCTACTTTGGTTTAAACCTTTTTTAATTTTTTTTTTAATTTTATGGTTTAAATTTTAAAATTAGGCTTAAGGTCTCTTTTGTACATTAACTAGTAAATCACATCTTTACCCGAAAAACTCAATTCACATTTTTGTCAACTTATTGACTTATATATCTTTTGAAAAATAAGAAACGAGAGAAATAAACAAAGTCTATCATGGCAGCCACAAACATTTGTTTATGAAATTATTAATAAGTACTACTAATAGGAAACACCCACGCGTTTAGACTGTAGTGGACTAAATCGATCTAGTGATTCTAGTCAAATTATTGTATAGTCTTCTATTAATAATTAATTATAACTATTATACTAATAAAGCCGTCTTTATGAACTTTCTGGTGACATGAATCTGAAATTTTGTTCTGATATTATTGTTTGATACATGATTTTAGTCTAATTTTGTTTAATAAATAACATTCTAGTTTTTTCTTAATTGCAAAATATATTTTAAAATTCTTGCAATTTTTGAAAGATATGAGAGTGTCGTTTTGAATATAAAATTTTATTTTTCATCCACGTAATATAAGAAAATCATTTCATTTCACTCGAAAATTATTGAAAAAAATCAGCTATTATTTAAGATTCATAATATAATAGCAATGCACGATTCGACCACTTGTATTAATTTTTGGAATCAGTCTTTTTAATTAAAAAAATCATAAACAAAATAATAATAAAACATTGCACATTTTTAAAAAATAAATTAATATTGCACATTGCTGTTACAAGAATACCAATGATGACTTTTGCCTTGCTCATGTACGTTATTATAAGAACCGACAAAAAACGAAGACTAAAGAGAAGAAAAAACACTTCCAAACAAAATAATGAGTTCTTCGTCTTCCTCATCCTCTTCTTCTTCTTCTTCTCGCAGTAAATTTATGGATTCAGGATTTATAATCGGGCGAAAAGAACTAACAAGAATTTTGATACTGTTTCTTGGTTTAACCGCTTCATGTCTGGTTTTATACAAAACAGCTTATCCTCTGCAACGACTTAATGTCAGCAATCTAACCTCTCTCCAAGCTTCTCCATCTCCACTATTACCAAACCTCAACTCATCAGAGATTTCTCCAGAAACGGTTAGCTCTCATCATTATTCAGATCTGATACATACTCTGTTTTCTACTCTTTATACATACTCTGTCTCGTCTTATTTTAGGGTTTGAATCTGTAGTTTTGAGTCCAATTTTGTTGTTGTTGCAGACAAAACCAAAGTTGAGTTTCAAGGAGATTTTGGAGAACGCATCAACGAAGAACAATACAGTGATTATAACGACATTGAATCAAGCTTGGGCAGAACCAAACTCTTTGTTTGATCTCTTCTTAGAGAGTTTTCGTATTGGACAAGGAACACAACAACTTCTGAAACATGTAGTAGTGGTTTGCTTGGATATCAAGGCGTTTGAACGATGCTCACAACTTCATACTAACTGTTACCACATTGAAACATCAGAAACTGATTTCTCTGGCGAGAAAGTTTACAACACTCCTGATTATCTTAAGATGATGTGGGCCAGAATCGACCTTCTTACTCAAGTACTTGAGATGGGTTTTAACTTCATCTTCACGGTATTGTCTTAATTCTCTTAACCCTCTAAAATTTTTCTTCAAATAATGCAGAATTAATGTCTTTCGAAATGGTAGGAGAATATGATTTTGCAGTCTTTTTTTTTGGCCATTGATGCGTGTCATTTTTAGCATTTTCTTTTAAAATGTTTTTGCCAAAATGCTAGATGTTTTTTCTTGCAAACATGTAAAGTATAAAAAAAAATTACACATCAAAAGTTTTTGTAAACCACCAAAACACATTTATTATTATTATTATATAGATATTTCAACTTTTTATAATTAGAATTTGCACCATATAGCAAAAGTTTCCGCTATTTCACCTTTGCATTTTACAATTCTGCCATTTTATTCGACATTGGTTGTCACCTTTATTTTATCCCACATTTTTTCTAATTAGACCATAAGTCATTTTTTTGGTTTCCGTTTGATTGATGAATTCAACATTTTTGTTGTATATGTTCCACGATTTTGCAATGTTCTTCTCAATCGAAGCTAAAGGGATTATATAGACAATTATTGTGTGTGTTTGAATATAGGACGCAGATATAATGTGGCTTAGAGATCCATTTCCTCGGTTATATCCAGATGGAGACTTCCAAATGGCGTGTGACAGATTCTTTGGAAATCCTTATGATTCAGACAATTGGGTCAATGGTGGTTTCACATACGTGAGATCAAACAATCGAAGCATTGAGTTTTACAAATTTTGGCACAAATCTCGTCTAGATTATCCAGACTTGCATGATCAAGATGTGTTCAACAGAATCAAGCATGAGCCTTTTATCTCAGAGATTGGAATCCAAATGAGATTCTTTGATACAGTTTACTTTGGTGGGTTTTGTCAAACGAGCAGAGACATAAACTTGGTTTGCACAATGCATGCTAATTGTTGTATTGGTTTGGACAAGAAGCTTCATGATCTGAATCTTGTCCTTGATGATTGGAGAAAGTACCTGTCTTTGTCAGAACCAGTGCAGAACACGACGTGGAGTGTTCCTATGAAGTGTTTGGAAGATTGAGATTTCCTTCTTTCTTTGTTTTGTTGAGATTTGGATGAAAAGTATATTTAAAAATGAAGAGTTTATTGTTCGTGCAAGGAATATTCTTTAGCTCTCTAATCTAATCAAATATTTTTTTTGATGGTTAATTTTCTCTGTTTGTTAATGTCATTTTTTGTTTTCCGAGCCGAATGCTAGAAAGTACTAAAATAATCTTCTAGACTTTTAGTGTTTTTGGTTTGAAATGTTAATGTATTGAATAAATTGTGTTGTGAAATGATACGATTTTTGTTTCAAACTTTTTCTGAAATTTCTCAAAGTTTTTGATCTTATTTTCAATTACCGAAGCACAAGTTGTAAAAACGTATATATTTTTTCTTTTGAATATAATTTGACATTACATTAAAAAAAAGAAAGAAATGATACGATTTTGATTTTGGTAATATGAAAAATGATCAATGTAGTTTCATAAGTTCTATCAACGTAGATTTTGTAGTCATTTACCCGATTTGTAGATTTAAGTAGTTATTGGTTTGGTCAGTTATAATTTTGGTTTGGGCCTAGATTCGTTACAAGTTTTTTAAATTTAGATGAGATGGGCTGCCGGAGAAGCCCAACACAACATAGGTGGCTTGCCAATTTGCCCAGATGCTTTCGAGTGTAGGTTATATAAGTTTATCATATCTCCATTGGATTAAAAGTAGGCAAGATTTAAACAAAGTGATTCATCAATAATGATATGATATGTGTCATTCATTTACAAATTATGTAACACATAATAGATATTTTGTACCCTAAAATTTTGAAATTTATTGTACATAAATTTTAGAAAATCTGTTGGACTGTGACTAGTTCTTCAACTTATAGAGAGTTGAGTGTGTTTATAATCACATACTGCCTCTTTAAAAAACGTTAACCAAGTCGAAACTCGAATATGGTACTACCACACATGACAAAATAGAAAAAACACTTGAATGTTTACCAAGTAGTACTTGGTCCATTGGCCCAAAAAAAATGAGAATTTGTGCTCCTTTGAAAGGAGTTTTCAACTGCTAGACCCAACCCAAAAGAATGTACGATTAGGCACATTTTCCATAATTGATGTAATGTAAAGAAACACTTGAATTTTAAGTTTTACATATAATATTTACATTTAATTCATCTTCCTCATGAATATGTTGTTCAATTATCAAAGAACCTACAAAGATACAGTATTATAACTATAAGATCACCAAAGAAGAAAACAATCATTTGAATAACAAAAACAGTAAAACACCATATAATAAAACCGTGTTCTAGATACAAATGTAAACCATAGTATCTCACCTTGCTTATCGATTCATCTTTGTAAAAAAAACAAAAACAAATGTGTTCAACTTGGTTTGCAAAAAACAAATAACACAAGTACACAACCATCCATCCAATAACACAATCACAATATTTGTTTCCCAACATTTATGCAACCTTATTTTTAGTGGACACTAACCATAGAAGAACAAATTTCAGTTGTAGTGTTACAAAGTCCATTAAAATTACGCGTTATCAATTACAAAACCACATCTGTTTTTTTTTTTTTTAAACACTTTAAATTTTGTGTCAGATAAAATGAATATATGTTATGACAGCAATCACTTTCAAAAGGCCTATCAAATGGGTCCCAAATGTATAATCCTAATGTCAATCACAAGTAACCTAAGTTCGGCCCAAATACCTGATGGTCCACTTTACAATTTTTCATTAAATAAATATTAAGTAAATAAAATAACAGTAAAAAAAAAGAGTTATTCAGTCTGAAGAACATTAAATTAAGGTTATTAACGTCAAAGAAAAGATAATCATTTTCTCTGGTGGCGGCGTTTTAAAAACATAGATTTGAAATTTTTAACTTTATTCTATAAAACTAAAAAGCTCTCTGTCTAGTAGTATCTAAACGAATTTAACTAAAACCAGCTAAAAACAAGAAGCATAAAAATAATATCAAAGTAGAAACTAAAGGATCTAATAAGTAAGACAAAATTCGAAATTAAGATCCATGGCGGATTTTTGTCTCTTCTCTCATTGGATCGCACTTGACACAAATGATGGTTCGAGACATAACAGCAGAGAAGGGTCCGGTCCGAACCGAAACGGAGGAAGAAAGCAAAAAGGCAAGACCTTTGTTGTTGGGTTGTTGATAAAGAGAGAGAGAGGGGGACACGTGTAGTGAAAAGAGAGGAAGAGAGGTCACTCTCCGTTCCCGGTTCTGTCTCGTGCGGTGCGATTGTTGGGTGCCATGTCAGAGTCCGTTCCCCTATGAGCCCGGCGAATCCGAATCATATGCCTTTCTTTTCGCTATCTCTCTCTCTCTCTCTCTCCCTTTAACCCAAACCCATCTCTCAAAGACTTGACCTTTCTCTCTCTCTATCTCTAATTTATTTATCGTTTCGCGTGTCGCCTTCTCTCTTTCTCTCATTCTCTCTCTCTCTTTCCCTTCGTATCTCTCTCTCGTGAGGCCGTGCCCTAGAAGAAGAAGAAGAAGAAGCCCCTTTCTCCGGGACTTCAATCCCTAACTTCCGTCGCCGGATTTCTCGTCCTTGATTATCGGAGGACTCTTTAACAACTTTATTCCGATTTCAGATTCCCAGATTTGTAAGCTGCTTTCTCCTTTCTGGGTATTTCCTCTTTTTGTATTTGCTTATGTAATTTCGATGATTTATCTTACTTGGTGAGGGGTTTTGATGCTTGTGTAATGTTAATGCTGTTTAATTAAGGACTGATTTAGTGTGATTCGGTTTAATTGAGTTTCTTTGGGGGGGAATTGGGTTTATCTCCAATGAAGCTTTATGTTTAGTGCCAATGTGTGTTGTTTAGCTCTTTTCTCTATTGATTTGTGTGTGAAATTATGTTTGTTTGAGTTTCATTACCAATGGCTGTCTTTACTTGAATCTCAGTGATTCATGAATTCTACCATCTGTCGTTGATTATTTCAGTTATATAGGATCATTGATCTATGTTTTAGAACTAGTGTATTATTGCCTTAGAGAACACCTGATTTTGAAGTAGAGGAATGTAGTTTGCAGTAGAGGAATGTAATTAAGTATGAATTTAATGGAAGTATTCGTAAGGAGTGAGGGAACGAATCGTTTATTATAAAAGCTGTGTTAAGATTAGATTACTTACTAGGTTTGTGTCTCATCTTTAATTAAGACTTTTGATTACGGATGGTGAGGCTTCTAACGTTATACCACCATTTTTAGGGGTGACATCATTTAGTTTCTTAGCTTCTATAGCTTATATGCTTGGATGACGCTGTTTGATTTCATATCGGTTTAAAAGTGAATGAAATTGTGGTTATGGCCTTATGGTTTGGTACACTGTGCTTTGTCCGATGCTGCATCATTGATTTGAGTTATACTTCATTTAATCTTATCAATTTTTCTGTTCAGTATTTCTGAGCATGTGTACAATTTAAGTATTTAACTACCTCACTGTTGTTTCAGTGTCTCTTGATCTTAGATTATGGTTTACATTACTCGTTTTTTGTTTACAATTTTAGTGTAGAGACAGAGTTTTTTGAAGGCCAGTATTCTTTAGTTACTTCGGTAGCTGTGATTTACACATGAAGGTCTATCCGGTTCTCTATCAAGCATATGGTATGGAAACAGAAGTAGAAAATGAAAGATTCAGGCAGTGAAATGATTAAAAGAGATTGGGTCATGAAGCAGAAACGAAGAAAACTTCCGTCTATACTAGATATATTAGACCAAAAAGTGGATAGTTCTATGGCTTTTGATTCCCCGGAATACACTTCTTCCTCTAAACCAAGTAAGCAGCGGCTTAAGACTGATTCGACTCCTGAAAGGAACTCCTCTAAGAGGAAAGGAAATGATGGGGTAACTTCATTTTATCTTTCTGGTGTTCTTAAAAGTTTGTCTCCTTATTTTATTATATGGTGTTGTTTAATTAATCATTTTTCTTTCCTTACAGAATTATTTTGAATGTGTGATCTGTGACCTTGGTGGTGATTTATTGTGTTGTGATAGTTGTCCTCGGACCTATCATACCGCATGCCTCAATCCACCTCTTAAGGTAAATGATTTTTTTTTTTTCCATGTGTCGTTTGTAGTCGTAGATTCGCAACACCTAAATTTGGGAAACTTGTCTTACTCCTTATCTCGTCTCCTCCAGCGGATTCCAAATGGTAAGTGGATCTGCCCAAAATGTTCCCCAAACAGTGAAGCACTCAAGCCTGTCAATCGTTTAGATGCCATTGCTAAGCGAGCAAGAACAAAAACCAAGAAAAGAAATTCAAAAGCCGGACCAAAGTGCGAAAGAGCTTCTCAGATTTATTGCAGTTCTATAATTTCTGGAGAACAATCTTCAGAGAAAGGGAAATCTATATCGGCCGAAGAGAGCAAATCCACAGGAAAGGAAGTTTATTCTTCCCCGATGGATGGCTGTTCAACTGCTGAGCTTGGTCATGCATCTGCGGATGACCGACCTGATTCATCGTCTCATGGAGAAGATGATTTGGGGAAACCCGTCATACCCACTGCAGATTTACCATCTGATGCAGGATTAACGTTGCTGTCCTGTGAAGATCTCTCCGAATCTAAACTATCAGATACGGAGAAAACTCATGAAGCACCCGTGGAGAAGTTGGAACATGCTTCCAGTGAGATCGTGGAGAACAAGACAGTTGCTGAAATGGAGACTGGAAAAGGTAAAAGGAAAAAACGGAAGCGTGAACTAAATGATGGGGAAAGTCTTGAAAGGTGCAAGACTGATAAGAAACGCGCGAAGAAAAGTTTGTCCAAAGTGGGTTCCAGTTCTCAGACTACCAAATCACCGGAGTCTTCGAAAAAAAAGAAAAAGAAAAATCGTGTGACTTTAAAATCCTTGTCCAAACCTCAGTCCAAGACAGAAACACCAGAAAAAGTGAAGGTATGATTTCCTACTCATGATAGATTTTGTAGACATTCTACTATGCTGATACTAGGGAAATGAATTGTCTGAAACCTTAAAATGTTGCATCCACGCCTTTTTCTTAAGTGTGTTGTAGCACTAAAAAGATATAAAAGAAAAAAAATTCAGAGATCAGAGATTTGGTAGAGTTACAAGATTCAGAATCGTTTCAAGATTGTTTGACACTCTGTATTTAATGTTGAGTATCTTCTGCATTAATGTAAAGAGTCTTTGGTCAATATTGCATGTAGTGTTTCTTGTTCTGTCCTGAAGATTGTGGCTATTTTAAGTTCTTATATAACCAGAGTGACATTTTGTTTTGCTTATCATTTTGCGACTCTTCACAAACTCAATATTGTTTTGCCTGTTTATTAGTATAGTGGTTTCTCACAAGTAGTTATGATACATGTGACTATACCTCTGTTTCGGCAGATGAATTATGGATACCTCTTTTAACTGCAGGAGCTTGGAAATAGTTTGATTTTTTTTCTTTAGGAATTTAGAGTTGAAATTTCTTGATGGTCCTATTGATTTCTTTTTTTATTCGTTGTTGTTCTTGCATCATCTTTCATTTAGTATATGTTCTTAACCACTTATACGTACTAATGCAGAAGCTTCCCAAGGAGGAACGTCGTGCAGTACGTGCCACTAATAAATCTTCTAGTTGTTTGGAAGATACAAACTCTCTTCCGGTTGGAAACCTCCAGGTATCCATCAAAATAAAAATGTTGTTCCTTCAGAATTATCTATTATGATGCGCCCTCATTTCTGGTGACTCATGTGTTGCTCATGCTTGTTAATATCTCTTTTCATTCTTTTGTTTGTGGTTTCCTAACAGGTTCATCGTGTTTTAGGATGCCGAATCCAAGGTCTGACTAAAACCTCGCTGTGTAGTGCTCTTTCAGATGACTTGTGTTCGGATAATTTACAAGCTACTGACCAACGGGATAGCTTAGTACAAGATACGAATGCTGAATTAGTAGTTGCTGAGGACAGAATAGATTCTTCTTCTGAGACAGGTAAAAGTTCGAGGGATTCACGACTGAGGGATAAAGATATGGATGATTCTGCTTTAGGTACCGAGGGTATGGTTGAGGTGAAAGAAGAGATGCTTTCTGAAGACATTTCCAATGCCACATTGAGTAGACATGTGGATGATGAAGATATGAAAGTTAGTGAAACGCATGTATCTGTTGAGAGGGAGTTACTTGAAGAAGCACATCAGGAAACAGGGGAAAAAAGCACTGTGGCTGATGAAGAAATTGAGGAGCCTGTTGCTGCTAAAACTTCAGATCTTATTGGTGAGACTGTATCATATGAGTTTCTTGTTAAATGGGTGGATAAATCTAATATTCATAATACTTGGATTTCTGAGGCGGAGCTGAAAGGTCTAGCTAAAAGAAAACTAGAGAACTACAAAGCAAAGTACGGAACAGCTGTAATAAACATCTGTGAAGATAAATGGAAACAGCCTCAGCGAATAGTTGCTCTCCGGGTTTCAAAAGAAGGTAACCAAGAAGCTTACGTAAAGTGGACAGGCTTAGCTTATGATGAATGCACGTGGGAGAGCTTGGAGGAGCCTATTCTTAAACATTCATCCCATTTAATAGATCTTTTTCATCAGTATGAGCAGAAAACATTGGAAAGGAATAGTAAGGGTAATCCCACAAGGGAAAGGGGTGAAGTCGTTACCCTCACAGAACAACCTCAAGAGCTCAGAGGAGGTGCCTTGTTTGCCCATCAGCTTGAGGCTTTGAATTGGCTGCGTAGATGCTGGCATAAATCAAAAAATGTAATACTTGCTGATGAGATGGGGCTTGGAAAAACTGTGTCTGCTAGTGCATTCCTCTCCTCCCTTTATTTTGAATTTGGAGTTGCAAGACCTTGTTTAGTCCTGGTTCCACTTTCAACAATGCCAAACTGGCTATCAGAGTTTTCTCTTTGGGCTCCACTCCTTAATGTTGTGGAGTATCATGGAAGTGCAAAGGGACGAGCCATAATTCGAGACTATGAGTGGCATGCTAAGAATTCTACTGGGACGACCAAGAAGCCGACATCCTACAAATTTAATGTCCTTTTAACTACTTATGAAATGGTTCTGGCTGACTCATCTCATCTACGTGGGGTTCCATGGGAAGTTCTTGTGGTTGATGAAGGGCATCGTCTAAAGAATTCAGAAAGTAAGCTGTTTAGCTTGCTCAACACATTCTCTTTTCAACACCGTGTGCTCTTGACTGGCACCCCTCTTCAGAATAACATTGGTGAGATGTATAATCTGCTCAACTTCTTGCAACCATCTTCATTCCCTTCTTTGTCTTCTTTTGAGGAGAGGTTCCATGATTTGACAAGTGCTGAGAAAGTAGAAGAACTGAAGAAACTTGTTGCTCCTCATATGCTTCGCCGGCTTAAAAAAGATGCGATGCAGAATATTCCTCCAAAGACAGAGAGGATGGTCCCTGTCGAGTTGACATCGATCCAGGCGGAATATTATCGTGCAATGCTAACTAAGAACTATCAGATACTACGAAATATCGGAAAAGGGGTAGCGCAACAATCAATGCTTAACATAGTGATGCAGTTGAGAAAGGTTTGCAATCACCCATATCTCATACCAGGTACTGAGCCAGAGTCTGGGTCATTGGAGTTTCTTCACGATATGAGAATAAAAGCGTCAGCCAAGTTGACTCTGTTGCACTCTATGCTTAAGGTGCTACATAAGGAAGGCCATAGAGTTCTGATATTTTCACAGATGACAAAGCTTCTAGACATTCTGGAGGACTACCTGAACATAGAATTTGGGCCTAAAACATTTGAAAGGGTAGATGGTTCTGTTGCTGTAGCTGATCGTCAGGCAGCTATAGCACGTTTCAACCAAGACAAAAATCGGTTCGTTTTTCTGTTATCAACTCGTGCCTGTGGTCTTGGTATCAATCTGGCAACAGCTGATACTGTTATTATCTATGACTCTGATTTCAACCCTCACGCTGATATCCAAGCCATGAATAGAGCTCATCGAATTGGACAGTCCAAACGACTTTTGGTATACAGACTTGTTGTCCGTGCCAGCGTTGAAGAGCGCATTTTGCAGCTGGCCAAGAAGAAGTTGATGCTCGATCAGCTTTTTGTAAACAAGTCGGGATCCCAGAAGGAATTTGAAGATATTCTACGCTGGGGTACTGAAGAACTTTTCAACGACTCCGCTGGTGAGAACAAGAAAGATACAGCTGAAAGTAATGGAAACTTAGATGTAATCATGGATTTAGAAAGCAAGAGTAGGAAAAAAGGTGGTGGCCTCGGAGATGTTTATCAAGACAAATGTACAGAAGGAAATGGGAAGATTGTTTGGGATGATATTGCAATTATGAAGTTGCTTGATCGGTCAAATCTTCAATCTGCCTCCACTGATGCCGCTGATACTGAGTTGGATAATGATATGCTCGGCTCCGTGAAGGTGTGAAATCATATTCATATGTTTTTCTTTCTAATATGACATGTTAATATGCATGTTTTCTAGTCACAACTAACTGTAAGGTTTCCAGATGCAAGTTTTTCTTATAGCTGATTAACAAAGGAACAGTGAGACAAGTCTCACTAGATTTACTCAAATGACCCTTAAATACCTAGGCAGCTTAAACTGCATAGTTGAATTGCCTCCTTTTGATAGTTTATATATTTCTTTATAAACAGCCTGTGGAATGGAATGAGGAAACAGCTGAAGAACAAGTTGGAGCTGAATCACCTGCACTGGTGACTGATGATACTGGTGAACCGAGTTCAGAGAGGAAAGATGATGATGTCGTTAATTTTACTGAAGAAAATGAATGGGACAGGCTTCTGCGTATGAGGTTGGAGTTCCCTCTTTCTCTGAGTTCAGCGTCTTGGCTTTGGTCTTGGCAGCATATGTTCTTGTTTCAACTGCTTATTACTTGTTAGCTAATTTTCATACGGACAACTGTATATGTAGATGGGAGAAATATCAGAGCGAGGAAGAAGCAGCGCTTGGCAGAGGGAAGCGTTTGAGAAAGGCTGTTTCGTATAGGGAAGCATATGCCCCACATACCAGTGGACCTGTAAATGAGGTAACCATTTTACTCTACTCCTAAAAGCATCTTTTTGTGGTTATGAATACCTTTGTCGTGACAATTACCAGTATTCCTAATTTATAATTATTGCAGAGTGGTGGTGAAGATGAGAAAGAACCAGAACCAGAACTTAAGAAGGAATATACACCGGCAGGGCGAGCCCTAAAAGAAAAGTTGTAAGTTTTAGTCCTAAGTCTATTCATTGTTCGATTATTTACTAGCTTGATAATAGTGAAGTTGGAAACTTTTGTACCTTTTGCAAATATATTCACGTCTGCTTTCAAGATAAATATTACTTAGCCTAAAGATTGTGATCTTTCCTGATGAGAAGACAAAAGAAGATTCTGTAGCAATATCAATTTGTGTATATTTCGATAGACGATATAGAATTTTTGTCATATTAATTTGCTGGTGAATTAAAACCTTTAGCTCCTCATCATTCTTGATTAAGAATTTGAATAACTGTATCTTTATGTTCTGCAAAACAGTACCAAACTGCGAGAGAGGCAAAAGAACCTGATTGCGAGAAGGAATTCTGTTGAAGAGTCTCTTCCTAGCGGCAATGTGGATCAGGTAACTGAAGTAGCTAATCAGGACGAAGAAAGCCCTACATCAATGGACTTGGACGATAGCAAAGCTAGCCAGCAATGTGATGCACAGAAAAGAAAAGCCAGTTCTTCAGATCCTAAACCAGATCTTCTAAGCCAACATCATCATGGCGCAGAATGTCTGCCATCTTTACCCCCAAACAACCTGCCAGTCCTTGGACTGTGTGCTCCTAATTTTACTCAGTCAGAATCCTCCCGGAGAAATTATTCTCGTCCAGGTAGTAGACAGAACAGACCCATAACAGGACCCCATTTTCCCTTCAATCTACCCCAAACATCGAACTTGGTTGAGAGGGAAGCAAATGACCAGGAACCTCCTATGGGTAAACTAAAACCACAGAACATAAAGGAAGAACCTTTTCAGCAGCCTCTTAGTAATATGGATGGTTGGCTTCCACATCGTCAGGTATTCCCCACCCTCCTCTAAATGCAATTTCATCAGACACATCTACTTTCCATACACATATTAAAACAGAAACATATTACTTATATATGGGCTTTAATCTTGTGACATTGTAGTTTCCTCCGTCAGGGGATTTTGAGCGTCCTCGAAGTTCTGGTGCTGCTTTTGCTGATTTCCAGGAGAAGTTTCCGTTGCTTAACCTTCCATTTGATGATAAGCTGCTTCCTCGATTTCCATTTCAGCCGAGAACAATGGGAACTTCGCATCAAGACATAATGGCCAATCTTTCGATGAGGAAAAGATTTGAAGGTACTGGTCATTCTATGCAAGACCTATTTGGCGGAACACCAATGCCGTTTCTACCCAATATGAAAATCCCTCCTATGGATCCACCTGTCTTCAACCAACAAGAGAAGGACTTACCGCCTTTGGGTTTGGATCAGTTTCCATCAGCTCTTTCATCTATCCCAGAGAACCATCGAAAGGTGCTGGAGAATATAATGCTAAGAACTGGCTCTGGAATTGGGCACGTACAGAAAAAGAAAACAAGAGTAGATGCATGGTCCGAGGATGAACTAGATTCTCTCTGGATTGGGATTCGCAGACATGGGTATGGAAACTGGGAGACAATTCTCAGAGATCCAAGGCTCAAATTTTCGAAATTTAAAACACCAGAGTACTTGGCAGCTAGGTGGGAAGAAGAGCAACGTAAATTCTTGGATAGTCTTTCATCTCTGCCATCTAAATCAAGCAGGACTGATAAGTCCACCAAATCTTCCTTGTTTCCTGGTCTTCCCCAAGGAATAATGAATCGGGCCTTACATGGTAAATATGCCACTCCTCCAAGGTTCCAATCCCATCTCACAGACATAAAACTCGGATTCGGCGATCTAGCATCTCCCCTTCCGTTATTTGAACCATCTGATCACCTGGGATTTCGAAGTGAGCATTTTCCTCCCATGGCAAATCTGTGCACTGACAATCTTCCCGGGGAGCCTTCTGCTGGACCATCTGAACGAGCAGGGACATCGACAAATATTCCCAACGAGAAGCCTTTTCCACTCAACTCTCTTGGAATGGGCAACTTAGGTTCATTGGGTTTGGATAGTTTAAGTTCCTTAAACACACTGAGAGCAGAGGAAAAACGGGATGCTATTAAGCGCGGGAAACTACCCTTGTTTTTAGATATGCCGTTACCTCAGATGCTTGATTCAAGCAACAACGTATTCTTGGGAAGATCAGCCAATCCATCTTTCCTTCACCCAAATCGAGGGTTGAATCCCTCCAATCCCATGGGGAGAGACATAATGGGAATTAGCTCTTCAGAGAACAAGCTACCTCATTGGTTACGGAATGTTGTGACTGTTCCTACCGTGAAGTCACCTGAACCACCCACTCTACCTCCAACTGTGTCAGCTATAGCTCAATCAGTCCGCGTTTTATATGGTGAAGACTCTACAACCATTCCACCGTTTGTGATACCAGAGCCGCCACCTCCTGCTCCCAGAGATCCAAGACACAGTCTGCGTAAGAAAAGGAAACGTAAATTGCATTCATCGAGTCAAAAGACTACAGACATTGGTAGTAGCAGCCACAATGCTGTAGAAAGCAGCTCTCAAGGCAATCCACAAACATCTGCAACTCCTCCTTTGCCTCCACCGTCTCTGGCGGGTGAAACTTCAGGGTCTTCTCAACCCAAATTACCTCCTCACAACCTAAATAGCACAGAACCACTGTCCTCTGAAGCAATCATAATTCCACCACCTGAAGAAGATTCTGTGATAGCAGCAGCGCCATCTGAAGCACCAGGGCCTAGTCTAGAGGGAATCACTGGTACAACAAAGTCAATCTCGCTAGAGAGCCAAAGCTCTGAACCAGAAACTATTAATCAAGATGGAGACTTAGATCCAGAAACTGATGAGAAAGTTGAGTCTGAACGAACCCCGCTTCATTCAGATGAGAAACAAGAGGAGCAAGAATCTGAAAATGCATTGAACAAGCAGTGTGAGCCCATAGAGGCTGAAAGTCAAAACACCAATGCAGAAGAAGAAGCAGAGGCACAAGAAGAAGATGAAGAATCCATGAAGATGGTGACTGGTAATTCTCTTAGTGACGACTGAAATCTTCGATCAAACTGCATTGAAATTACCAGTGTTGCTTTTTTATTCATTAGGTCTTTGCAATCAAAACTTTTACTGCTATTAAGTTTTGTAGGTATGACACAGATCGGTGAAGAAGCAGTATATGTATTGAGACTTCCATTTTTATATCTTTGGTTAACTTTTATTTGATTGTAAAGCTTTTGTAAGAGAATGAAAGAAGCTATTTTAGTGATCTAACTAGTCAGTTTGGATTGTGTCAGTCACTTTAGATTGTAATACTTGCTGTTGGAAATTCAGTTCCGGTTTAGCAAATTTCACTTAACCGGCTTTGACTGGTATTAGTCTTCACTTCAGTTCTAAACTTGTAGACTGTAGTGCTTTGAATTTTAACAAAGTGGAGGATATGAAAGAGAGGTTTGAAAGACTCTGAATAGTTTAGAAGGTTTCCTTTCCTCCTGACATTTTAAAATGCTTTAGTGACAAGAAATTCCACTATTTTGAGTGTGGTTGAAGAAAATTATTAATAATGGTGAAGATTTGGATGAGAATTGGTCAAAAAAAGTACCAACTCAAGAAACTACTGACAACACTAACCAACTCTCGTTAGCTCAACTAAACGTTTATCTTAGTTCAACAAAACATCATTAGTCTTAGGTTCTATGAAACTACAGGATTACCCCTGACCATGTTCAACGACTTGTTGACTTTTATTTCTCTTGTTTTGCGTTTAATTTAATGTAAAGCATAAACAGAGTAAGAAATTAACAAATACACTACATTCATATTTAATTAATTTGTATGTGAGTTTGGAATAACTAATGGGATTGGCTTTTAAGGCATTAGCTACTATTGCCTAGGCAAGGACACTTTTAAAGGCTTTTCAGGTTTTGGATGCGATATACCTAATACCTAATTTCTTTGACATGATTATACTATAACATTAATTTACATTTGACTTAATACTATTATTGTATGTTTTTGTAAATTAAACTCAATTTTTAGATATGAAAGATGCACACGAGATTATAAAGGCAATTTGAATTGAATAATATTAGTTTGGTAGGTGGTTCATGTACCAAACAAAGCTTTTGATGCGTGTTTTGTAATTTTTGGCGTATAAAAAATCTCTTGTTAATTCTTAAAAGAAAAAAAGAAAAAAAAAGAAAAAAGAAGAAAGAATTATTTTGTTAGTAGATTACTTTTTCTTATTTCATTATCCTACGAAAACGTACAAAAACTATATATGTGAGGTTTGCTTTCAGAAAAAAGGAAAAGTGTACAAAACGAAATATGACAATCTTATATAATTATTTTAAAAAGATTGCATAATTGATGTCTTTGGTTACTCAATTTCTAATGTTATTTTTTTTTTCGTTTTTTTTTTTATTTTTTTTTATTTTTAAATGTACTACAC
>Ga0041059_1000132_pt1:0-30000 | contig 44524 bp, 37 predicted proteins | sample AraColnosormetaG_FD_56232 | JGI IMG/M metagenome (GOLD analysis project Ga0041059, IMG submission 56232) | Arabidopsis roots microbial communities from North Carolina, USA - Col MF nosort | ecosystem: Host-associated > Plants > Roots > Unclassified | place: USA: North Carolina...
TTTTTTGAATCGTGAACCCAAAAAAAAAAAAAAGTGTTTTCTGAAAATGCTTGACATCCAAGGTATTATGATTTTGTCTGCCTGATGGCCTTCCCTTTTTTTTTGTTTTTGTCGAAATGCGTTTTTTTCCCAACCACTTATTAACTATTAATTTACTTTTTGATTGGTAGCTCAAGCCTTCTTTTCCTGTAATTATTAAAAAAATGAAAGAAAAAAAATTGATACAACATCTTAAAATTTCGAACAAATGACTAATCGAGGTCAAAAAAATGGTACAGTATATTTTTAGAAACAAAAAAATCATACGTCGTACGTCTAAATAATAATTTACACTAAATAAGATGCAAAAAGGTTTGGCCATTTTTTTTTTATTTTTTTGGTTTTAACGTGAAGAAGATTTGGTGATTTTATTAGTTTATTTTAAAGATAGTATAATAATATTGGCCATGGAGGAAAAACAATGAATTTTACCCATGAAACTGATGTGTCAATATCTATCAGCCGATATTGCATTTTTTTGTGGACCTCCAATACGTTTTTTCCCTCCACCGTATATCATTTTGCCTTTGTTTTCAAGCTTTGACTTAGTGTTTTGGACATTTATCTCGTGTCATTGTTTAAAAATAAATAAATGAATTATCACAATTAATATGTAAACAACAAAGACAATGGAAAGAAACAAAAAGAAGAGAACATAGCAGGAAAAGGATGTAGGAGACCTGACAGCTAATGACAACCAACTTGTTTTCTTCATTTTATTTTTCTTTTAAAATCTATAGAACATGTTACCTTCAAAACTTTATAATGTTTTTATATTGGTTTTCACGTTCTTTACAAAGTTACCTCTGTAATTGGGGTTTTATTAAGAAAAACACTCAATTTATATCTTTTAAATTCCTAATTTATCAGGAATATGACGTCACACTATTCCTATACCGAACACCATACCTAGTGGACATCTCCAAAGAAAGTGTCGGGCGTGTGCTTAACCTTGGAGCCATTGAAGATGGAGCTGATGCTTGGAAAAATATGGACCTCCTCGTCTTCAATTCTTGGCACTGGTGGACTCACACAGGAGTACAGTCTCAAGGGTCCGAACCATATTATTATTACACTTAGAGCTATCACCATATATTTTGGGATTAAGACATGCTTAGTTGACAAAACTCATCTTCTATATTTCAATTGTTGTTTTTTCAGGTGGGATTTTATAAGAGATGGGTCTTCACTGATGAGAGACATGGACCGCCTTGATGCTTTCAACAAAGGACTCACCACTTGGGGTCAATGGGTTGATCAAAATGTTAATGTTTCGCAAACCCGAGTCTTCTTCCAAGGCATTTCTCCCACTCACTACATGTAAGTTCATCACACTAATATATGCATATATAATGTTGAAAACTGCTGCTTTAATAGGTACAATTTCATGTCTTCTTTTTTGGGTGATCAATAGGGGAAGGGAATGGAACGAGCCGAGGAAAACTTGCAACGGGCAGATGCAACCGTTGACCGGATCAACATACCCAGGTGGTTCACTTCCTGCAGCAAGCATTGTGTCTCGAGTATTAAGCACGATGAGAACGCCCGTTTACTTACTCGACATCACAACTCTATCTCAACTGAGAAAAGATGCTCATCCATCTACATATGGAGGCGATGGCGGAACGGATTGCAGTCACTGGTGCCTTCCTGGCTTGCCGGATACTTGGAACCAGCTTCTCTATGCAGCTCTTTCGATGTGAAAGCTTGACTCAATACACACTTGCATGTATATTACATTCTTGGCAGTCCAAAGGGGAAAAAAAGAAGAAGAAACGACTGACATTTTACTTGGAGAGAATTTGAAGATTAGAAAGAGTATATGACGATAAAGTTGTAAAGTGTTTTATATTCTTTACTCTTGGGTGGTTACAAATCATAATCTAATCGACTTCGATTGTGATTACCAAAAAAATGATCTAAGAGTAACCACATTATACACATCATGGCTTCTTAATTTGATTTGAAAGTAAGTAGACATATAAGAATTTGTTTATTCTATTGAAATGGATTAGATCAACTAGGTAGCAGCATTTGAAATTCCCATATATAAACTCGAATCCTGGCTTAAGATAAAATTCGACTTTTAAGTAGTTGTGAGCCTTCTCATGTAAAACACTTTAAAGTTGTAATATTGTCACCAATAACATATATATAATAATCTTTTTGACAAATACCTTAGAGCATCATTATCAATAGGTTGTTAACAATATCATAAGAATTATCAAAATATTATATTAAACAAAATAAGAATAAAAAAATAAAAAAGTGTGCTTAAGAGATGAAAAATGGCTCTTAGCTAAGAGTTTTCTTCCTTAGAGCATCATTATCAATAGGTTGTTAACAATATCATAAGAACTATCAAAATATTATATTAAACAAAATAAAAATAAAAAAAATAAAAAAGTGTGCTTAAGAGATGAAAAATGGCTCTTAGCTAAGAGTTTTTTTCCTTATTCTCTTCTTTTGTAAGAGCCTTTCTAATATTTAAACATTATGTTATATATCAAAATTGTTTAGAACTACATGTAAGAGTCCATTGACAAAGATGATCTTATTCTCTTCTTTTGTAAGAGCCTTTCTAATATTTAAACATTATGTTATATATCAAAATTGTTTAGAACTACATGTAAGAGTCCATTGATAAAGATAGTCTTAATTCTCGATAAGTTAGTGTTGCTTTAAAAAAATACCTTATACTATCAACAAAACAATCACGAAAATGCTAATAAATTAAAGGACACATGACACAGAACACATCAAGATCAAGACAAAAACCATCAGACAAGACAATAAAGAAAATCTATAAAAAGACTCGACAATCCGTACGTATTTCCCCATGTCTCTTCCCTCTCTTTACACCAATGGAACCCATTTTATCCATAGCGTCTCCAAACGCCTTGAGAAACTTCTGCTTATCTCTTGCCATCTCAAGTGCAATGGGCTTCGTCCTCGGGTCAAGGAACAAAGCTTGGTCCGACCCGAGAAGGCCCATGTTGGTTCCTAGACCTGTGAAATATCCATTATCAAACACAAACGGAGTTGTAGCGTCGAGCGGAAGGACGACTCCAGAGCTTCCGCCGGAAAAAGGACAAGACATCCGGAGCTCTTTTAGTAATCTTTGGTCAAGACTCGGGTCGGGTCGTTTTGTGCCTTTGTAGTCGTAGAGACGACCAAGGAAATTTTTACAATGGGCGAAGCCGATGGTGTGGGAACCAGAAAGGACGACGAGTTCCTCTACGGTTAGTCCTTTGGACGCGAAGAGCTTGATGAGTTGATCAACGGTGGAGTTTGATCGAGGTATGTTTGGAGGGACGTTCTTTGCCGTTGATCTTTTTCCGTCCCACCTTCCTTTTTTCACTTGATAGTAAGGCCCACCTGCCTATTTGGAATCATAACAAAACATTATTCAATGACACGTAGATATACCATCAAGTCATCAACCATTGGAGTGGACAATACGGTTTGGTCCAAGACCGGTTTGGACAGTGGACACATCAATAATCAAATCATATGAATGGAAACTTATTCGGAAGTAGGAATGTAGAATTGAAGTTCGAATTACCAGATGAATGAAATCTCGAGCGGCAATAGCGAGAATATCAGAGCAAGAGACGAGAGAAGGGCAATGAGACTCAACCAAGGCCTTCGCCTTGATGATACTATCAAATCCTTCCTCTCTCAATTCCTTATTCTCATATGCTTCTCTCTCTGCTAATTTCTTGCTTCCTTTCTTTGTTTCTATCAATATCGACCCATCACAACCCTTCAAAATTCCAATTTCAACTAATATTATTGGTTATCAATCACCGTAGTCCATAATTTATTAGTTTTTACGCATGAGATGTGCACTGTTATTTGTTAAACAAGCAATAATGCAGACCAAAATACTGTTGAGTTTTTCACTAAAATGCGCTGAATCTTGACTTTTGTTTGCTAAAATGCGCTACGTTGGAAACCAAACCGGTGAACTATTTCCATATTGGTGTTATGACTTTTGCAATAATTATTGCGACATAATGAGATTGTACATTATATTTGACCATGCTAGTTACTAATGCTAAAATGCGTGTGTTATGGTACATGGTTAATTATGCTATAGTGCGCTGGCATGCCTGAGAAAGATAATACAAATTTCCAATTTTGGTAAAATTTTGACCTCAACGAAGCAGTCGTGAAAGAAGAGGCGAATGGTGGCTGGAGCTGAGATGGGGACTTCTTTGAACCGCTGAGAAGTGACGGAACCGACGAGAGTTTCAAGCTGAGGACATTTCTTGGAGTAGTAATCGGCGGAGAGCTCTCTGTGGGGCCGTGGTGCCGGAGGCTTAGAGGTTGTGGGTTGTACCGGAGAAATCAAAATGGTTGATGTGAGGAAGAGGAAAAAGAATATTGAGGATAACGAAAGAGATATGACATGCATGGTGGGGTTGTGACTTGTGAGATACTGTGAGTCTGGACCAACTTATAAATAGTTTACAGTTTTTTGTACGGTTCAAAATAATGACAACAAAACAACCTAAGTCAAATCTCATATCAGTGACAAACAAGTTGATTTTGTTATAACACAAAATACTTTTGTGAGACAAAAAACAAAGAGTGACAGGAAATTTGTGAAACATGGGTTAAGATCTCATTTTTTTCTGTGTATTTTAGTCTAAAATGTGGAAGCAATCATGGCTTATATTAACTTTATAGATCTACTGCCGACAATAAAAAAAAAATCTTTATAGAATCTTTCGAGTAGAATGCGTAATAATGTGTTCCTGTGACTATTACACATTTTCTAAAAGGATCAATAATAATGTGTTCATGTAATTTGCCATGTTAAACATAACTGTGGTAGAACAAAAATATATATATGTAAATACTAAACAGTACTAGGTGAAGTCCATTGAACATTGGTTTAGTTTAGAAGTCAGGTCGAGTAATCCGGAAATTTTAGACTCTGGACCAGCCCATTATTATTGGTTCAGAAAAAGCGAAATTACTAAAATCCGGTTTGGACCGTCGAACCAAGTTACCCACGAAATCTCGAGCCGGCTTCGTTTCCGGTTAGGGTTCTAAATCTGAGATTTCCAGAGAACTGTGCATATCTTCATAGTTTCTTTGAATTTCACCGTATTCATACCATAAAAATGAGAAGAATCGTCGGTTCAATTTCGAGTCTTGCTAAAGATAAGCTCTCTTCATCTTCTTATTCTTCGTCTAGACAAATTTTCACTGCGCGTTCATCTTCTTGGCAACGAGATGCATCAAGTAAGCTCTCAGAAGCTTCTTTACCTGGAAACCACATAAAATGGGCTTCGCTTGGTTCAGTCAGAAATTCGAGATTCGCATCTGGTTTTACACCATTGCAGCAAAAACCTTTGGATTCAATCATGGATTTGGCCAGAGCCAAGACTAAATCCCCTGAAGAACTCACTTCGATCTGGGACGATGTAATCTCAAAATTTCTCTTTTTATGTGAAATTTTCTGTCTTTCAATTGCATTTCGTTGGATCTTACTACATTTTCAATTTGTCAGTATCATTTGGGACGAGGTCATATTGGGTTAACGATGAAAGCTCAGCTTTATCGATTGTTGGAGCAACGAGCCTCCGAGTGGTAATAACATCATTAAGCCTTGTTCTTGTTTGATTATAATCCTTTGATCTTTTTTTTCTTTTTCTAATTGATGTTGCAAATTGCAGCCGATACTTTGTCATTCCATTGTGGAGAGGAAATGGTTACATAACAATGTTTGCTCAAGGTTCTAACTTTAATCCTCCATTATATATACATCTTTCATTTCCTTGTGAGAAATTTATATGAAATGGTTACATAACAATGCTTGCTCCAGATTTGTGGTAGCTTTTAAGTTCAGTTAAATTAGTGAGATTCATTAGCAATGGATCTTCTTTTACTTGCACTTATTTTGTCAGAACAAAAATTAGCGAACTACTGATCGCAAGAATAGTTTATCTGAAAGTTCAGTTAACTTAGTGAGATTAGCAGTGGAAATGTTTAACTTAGTCAGGAAAGAAATTAACAAACTACTAATCTCAAGAACAGTTCATTTACCTGGTGTGTTGATATGTGAGGCTAGATGTACCATTTAATTCATGTTGAGCTTCATTACAACAGTTATGTAACTCGGCTGAAGAGTTCATTATGATCTTATATAAATGGTCAGTTTTATTGTGGCAGTTGAAGCGCCTCACATGATTTTTACTGGTCTCGAAGACTACAAAGCAAGAGGAACTCAAGCGGCTCCTTACCTGACTACAACCTTCTACACTGAGCTTTCAGAGACAAAAGACTTGGTCTTTATCCGAGGCGATGTTGTGTTCACAAGCAAACTCACTGACGAGGAGGCTAAATGGATCATGGAGACAGCTCAATCGTTTTATTTGAACGACTCTCGCTACAAGCTGCTTGAGCGGTTCAATAAACATACTCATGACTTTGAGTTCAAGGATGTGTTACAAGCTCTGGATATGCCTCTTCTGTGATTATCAGGAGAAAAAACTTTTCTGGCTTTTGAGTTCTTGAGACAACAACACCTTGTATTAGAATTTTTTTTGTATGGTAATAAGACTATTTCATGACCAAACTAGGTTTGGTTGGATACTTACTGTGTTTTGCTTTTATAAATAAACAATTTTGAGTAAAGTAGTCATTAATTTCCTTTCCAAATCGATAACTGATGTCAAGGTGAAGAATTCGAACAGGTATTTTCCTCCAAAAACAAACATCGGGGGTGAAATTTTGAAGAAACGTCAAGTTCAGTGGCATTTCTAAAGTTTCATATACATGAACCGGCGTCGTTTTATAAGATTTTTGTCAAGGACAATAGATTAAGCTCACGGTCTTCTTCTTCAAGCTAAGGAAGGTCGTGAGAAAAGAAAAACACTTCTCAATCTTTCTACAGTCTTCTTCTTCCAAAAGAACACCATGTACGCTCTTTATCTTCTTTCTCCCGCCTTTTTCCTGTGTTACAGAGATGTGATTACATGTGTATATAGCTTCTCTTTTCCTCTATTGAACTATCTGAATATATTACTCATCTGCTTCGATTTTTTCTCGCTCTTCTTCAGCTTCCTTCGTAATGTCAGAGAACCAGTCCGAAGAAGTCCAGCAAATCGAGAAGCTCTATGAGTTCAGTGAGCGTCTCAATGCCTCCAAGGACAAGTCTCAGGTTCATCTCAATTTTCAACTAGGGTTTTAATTGAAATAAAATCGAGCACTCCCTGTGTTGTAAATGGGTTTTGCTTTGGATTCGAATTAGGCTGGTTTAGTTTTGGATCACTTTACCTGATTTGCTTTCTCGTTTGTAGAATGTTGAGGATTATGAGGGGATCATTAAGATGTCCAAGACTAGTATGAAGGCAAAGCAGCTTGCGTCGCAGCTAATTCCTCGCTACTTCAAGTTCTTCCCTAGTCTCTCTACTGAGGCTTTCGATGCGCATATGGACTGTATCGATGATGGAGATCTTGGGGTATGTACCTTGAACCAGTTCAAAGCTAGCTTCTTACTGGATTATACTAAAAACGTTTGGTTTGAGTTAAACATGTGTTTCTTTTTGCGTGTAGGTACGTGTTCAAGCCATCCGTGGGCTCCCGCTGTTTTGTAAGGATACGCCAGATATTTTATCTAAGATTGTTGATGTTCTTGTTCAACTCTTGAATACAGGTAACTCTTGATATTTGTGTGATTATATATTTTGTAGACCTGTTTGTGTCTTCGTATCTGATTTGGATGTATCATGATTTGAAGAGGAACCTGTGGAGCGTGATGCTGTGCATAAGGCTCTGATGTCATTGTTACGACAAGATCCAAAAGGTAGTCTGCTAAATTATCTTAGATTTTCAATATGATATCGCTATTGACTCTGCGATTCCCTAGTGTTTTGCTAACTATCACCCTCTTTTGTTACAGCATCATCGACTGCCTTATTTACCCATGCTGGGGTTACTCCAACTACTGATGATCAAATTCGTGAAAAGGTCTTGAATTTCATCAGAGATAAGGTCAGAGTTTATCTATTTCTTTCTGCTATTTGCAAGGTTCCCAGAACAGCGTTGCATGACTTAATCTTTTGATATTCATATCTCATTTTTTCCACCAAGTTAGACCTATTAGGGTTTTTTCTCTTGTAGATTTAGACCAGTGAAGTAGTCTTGCATTGTGTATTACTATATATTAGTTCAATTTCAAGATGTACAAACTCTATTCAATCAACTAAAGTGGCTGATATTAAGTGCATGTTTAGTCAAGTCTCCTCCTTCTTGATATTGTTTATGATTTGAAAGAAGTTTCCTTAACATTTAACAATAACCGAGGAAGTGATATGAAAATGTGATAATGGTATGGATATATATTACCAAATCAAAGATAATAAGTTATAGGGTTCAAGTAGCTTTGATGGGCTTGATATTATTAGAATTGACAATCATTTGAGAGGTTTGTAATTCATTGAGCCTATATTCATTGTATGTTTTCTTTCTTAATTTATATGTAGGTGATTCCTCTTAAAGGGGAACTCTTAAAGCCTCAAGAGGAGATGGAAAGACATATAACAGATTTGATCAAACAGGTAAGACCACTATCTTGTGTGTGTGCAGTTCCTTTTGTTTCTTCCATTTACCTTCTTATTTTGTTGCCAATTATTCTGACTTATTTGGATTTTCGCAGAGCCTAGAAGATGTAACTGGAGGAGAGTTTAAAATGTTTATGGATTTCCTGACAAGTTTGAGTATATTTGGAGGCAAAGCTCCTCCAGAAAGAATGCAAGAACTTGTGGAAATTATTGAAGGACAGGCGGATTTAAATGCACAATTTGAAGTAAGTTAGCTGTATGATCATGCAATTTGGTGTTTGTTGGTTGTGTTGCATCATCCCGAAGATGAACCTAAATTTCTTGATTGCTTGAAATGATACTACTATTTTCCTGCTGTGTATCGATGTTCTCTTTAGTTGCATATCACTATTCTGTTTGACATGTTCTGTGGCAGCAGTGTATGTTCATCCTTGTACAAACTCCATCCTGTTGACAAAAAGCTTTAATATATGTACCACAGTCTGCATTGTTTCTCTTGAGTGATGTTAATTTCCCTTCAACTCCAGTATATTCTGTGGTCCTTGGTTTGAATGCAAGGAAATGCATAAAATTGTTAAAATGATAGTATTACCATAATGAGTTATACAAACTTGATAGTGTCTGCTCTGATTACCATGTAAACACTCAATCTTAGATTTTTCTGTATCCCATATGGTGAGTATAATAGTTTGAAGTATCAGGTTGGACAGCCAAATTTATATGAGATTATCCATGTACTGTGTGGTATTACTCCTGATAATAAATATTGTTTTTCCCAGTTTTCAGATACGGACCATATTGACAGGTTGATATCATGCCTGCAACTGGCTCTTCCCTTTTTTGCGGTATGAACTCAGAATAAGTGCTGCTAGTAGCTGGATAGAGTCCATTTTATAAACTTGACTGGTTGTCTTACTAACTTTCCGTTCCTCTGAACAGAGAGGTGCTCCAAGCAGCAGGTTTCTTATCTATTTGAACAAACATATCATACCTGTTTTTGACAAGGTATCGTGAATTTCATTGCTTTGTTATTTCACACTTGTGTTTCGTATCAGCACATGATCCCTGATTCCTTGTGTGCTCTTTTAGGCATCTGTTATCTACTCTCTTAGACATAATTAAGAATAGCTTATGTCACTAATGGTATGAAGTAAAATTCTAATTTATTGCAACGTTTATTTAATCCATATTTGTAGGTATATTTGCTTGTTTCTCTTTTGCCTTCTTGCATGTAAATATCCGTATCTCTACAAAAAGGGAGCTTTCTTGGCCACCATATTAATTCCAATTTTTTTTCTTAACTAGCTCCCAGAAGAGAGGAAACTTGATTTGCTCAAAGCACTTGCTGATATTTCTCCATACACAACTGCTCAGGAAGCAAGGCAGCTGCTTCCTTCAATCGTTGAGCTTTTAAAGGTACCTCCTTTAAGTGCCAGCATGTCATGAGTCCTTTGAGAAATAGTTTGTGGACATCCTTGCTTATATTGTGGATATCCTACTGCATCCTTACACTTATGAATGCAAAAGCTTTACATGTGGTCTTATGAAGATTGTTACATTCTTTGTTTTTAGATATACATGCCTGCTAGAAAGACTGGAGAGGAAATGAACTTCACATACGTCGAGTGTTTGTTGTATGCGTTTCATCACCTTGCCCACAAGGTTGCCAACGACTTCTTATTTTGTGATTTATCCCGTTCTCTTTTTTTTCTTCCTTGTTTTACTTATCTGATTATGTTATATATATAGGTTCCAAATGCTACAAACAGCTTGTGTGGGTACAAGATTGTGACCGGCCAGCCATCAGACAGATTGGGGGAGGACTTCTCAGAGTTGAACAAAGACTTTACTGAGAGGTATTATTAATTCTTTCACATGACATCCGAGTTTTTGCACGTTGAAACTTTAGTAGACCGTCATTTAGAGTAGAAATTTTTTGGTAATGATTAAGTAGAGGTAGGAGGGTTCTAGTTATGTGTTTTATGATATCTTAAAGTTTTTGTTTTGTGATTCGCCAACCATTGGTGCAGATTAACCATTGTTGAGGATCTAACTAAGGCAACGATGAAGAAATTAACTCAGGGAATGACTGAGCACAACAAAGCCATGTCGGCTGCTAAGACAGATGAAGAGAAAGCGAGTATTGTAAGTACATTAACCTGTGCTATTTTCTATTTTTCCTAGTGCTATTTGCTTTCAGTACTAATGCTCCTATGTGAATTTTTTATTTCAGAAAACAAAGAGGCAGAATACTACAACTGGACTTAGGACCTGTAATAACATATTGGCGATGACAAAGGTGAACATTCCAACATCTTGTTTTTCCCCCTTTTTGTCCTTTCTTTGGTCGAAGCATATAGTTATGATGATATAAACTAAACTTGGAGTTAATTTTGATATGAAACAGCCATTGCATGCAAAAGTGCCACCTTTTATCGGAGACACTAATCTCAACCTGTCTTGGAAAGAAGCCACAAAGCCGTTAGCCTCAACAACAACAACAATTGGGTTTGTGCAAAGTTTACTCAATCCACAATCTTTCTGTTGTCTTATATCTATTTGTAATTTGTTGTACCTTTGCAATAATATACAGAGGAAAGCGGCCTGCTAATAGCAACAATGGAAGTGGTAACAATGTTGCAGCAAAGAAGGGACGTGGGTCGGGTACTATGCAAAACCAGCTTGTGAACAAGGCCTTTGAGGGGATATCATCCTATGGAGCTGGTAGAGGCGGAAACCGAGGTTGGGGAAGACGTGGAGGTGGTCGAGGAAGAGGACAAGGAAGAGGTCACTGGTAATAACAAGTTTCCAGTAGAGGATTCCATGACTGTGTTTCTGTTTCTGTGTCTGTCTGTCAGTACAAGTTTTGATTTTGGTACTTAGTAGAGTTTGGAGACTTCTCTTCTCATATCAGAATAGATCATCTGTGTTTTTCTCTGTTCACTAAAGATATTTCGAGCATTAGAAAAAAAGATATTTCGAGCATTTATGACCTTAGTTATACAATCTTTCTAGTCTATAGCTACATAACATGAGAGGTCCATTGCATGTCTCCTTCATCCCAAGATTACTTCCATGGCACGCTTTAGAGTTAGCAATGACTCTCCATTAGGGTGTCTCTTAATCACAAACACACTGTCTTGTCCAAATGAATGGTCAAAGCTCTTAGTTACGTATAAAGATTACAAGGGGATATGTTTTTAAAAACGTACCATTCATCATCTTAATAATTTGTTCATACGCTTTATCAAAACATAATCCTATCAGTCTTCATCGTACTACAATTAACCTTAAAGCCTCTATGTTTACTGTATATTTAAGATCTTGTGCGATTGTATACAGAGGAAAATTATCCGATCAAATCCCTATTAGATCTTCGATCTTACTTCCATGGCAGGTGTTACTCTCTTCTTCTCCCTTCTCTCTATAGCTCTGATTATCTCTGGTGTGAGCTCTCGTGTCCTGATCAGTCATGTCCCTCTGAATAACTCGATCTTGATATCTGATGGGATCCATGACGCCTTGAATCACGAGTTTCTCACCCTCGATCCTCCAAAGAGCTTGTCAAGGACCGCGTGTGTTCATGTCTACGGGTTTCTTCCATGTGCAGACAATGTTGAAGGTTATATCTTCCAAGTTTTTTCCTTTGGGAGTCTCTTGATTATCGGTGACTATTTCTTGTCCGAAGGAAGATCTAAACTCTTTGTAATATTCGAGGTCGGGTTCTATGGTGGTATCATCTTCCCTCTTCTTACAATGTTCCCAAGAATCGCTCTTATGCTCTGTAAGGATCCTTTCTTTCTCTTTGGTTCCCTCTAAGAAAATATCTGAAAACGTATATTCTTTGATCTCAGCGACCGGACTATCATTGAGTAGGGATGTTGCTAGCTCCTTTATAGATGATAACGTTGGACTTACTGTGGGACACACTGTGTTTTCTCTCACAATTCAATGGGGAGCTTGTGTTGTGTTTAGCATCACTGGTCCACGTTCTGACCAAGCAGTAAGAAGAACAACCTCTGTAGGATTTCCTTAATCTATTAGTAAATTAAGGATTGGTTGCTGAATGTTCATCGAAAAATCATACAGGATGGATTGATCGAAAAACTAAAGATATTGAAAGGCTTTGTTGGTAAGCTTAGGTTCCCTTTTTCTTATCTTTGAGCATTTTTCTGTATGAAGATTTTGTGGTTTATGTTAATATATGCAGAAGCAAGAGTAGAAGCGGATCCTAAGAATAAGAAAGCTGCAGGGATTATGCTGTTGAGTCTATCTCCCTTTCTCATGGTGACATTTTCGGCTATATTTGATTCACATTCTTGGAGTCACATCATTGTGTTGATCACACTCATAATTTCTTCTTCTTCAACCGTTGTCTACTTTGTTTACTCGGTATAATCCCTCTAGAAAACCCAAGTAAACCCTTTTGGTTTCGCTTTGTTATCTAAATGACAATTTGTGGAACTCTGCAGTATCTTGATACGGCTAACCAAGAGAAGAGCTTAGATCACGCGAGGTTTGAGCTCATGTCAGAAGTTCATAAGCACTTAAAGAGGTTTTCACCGAAACACCTTATAAAAGATGGAGAACTAAGCAAAGAGAGCTTGAAAAGGTTTTATTCTCTCTATATTTTTGAAGCAATAATAGTTTCATTTCAGCCTTCTTACGTCGTAAATCATTGCTTAAATCGATAGTTTGTTCAAGAAAACTGATAAGAACAAAGATGGGAAGATACAAATATCTGAACTAAAAGACTTAACCATAGAGCTTTCCAACTTTGGGAGAATGAGATATGACATCAATGAGCTTGCTAAAGCTTTTCTTGAGGATTTTGATGGAGACAACGACGGCGAATTAGAAGAGAATGAATTCGAGGAAGGGATTGCGAGACTTCTCAAACAATACAAATTCAACGTTGAGGATCAAAGAGAGAATCAGACTGTAAGTCTATGCACATTTCAAGAGAAATGCCATTTTTGGATATTTCTCTAGCTAGTTTAAAAACAGGCTTTGGTTTTGAAATATGGTAATGTGTTGCAGGAGGAAAATGGAGTTCTTAAGCTGGAAATTAAACCGAAGAAAACACTTGTTACTAAGTTGCTATCTATGGAAACATTAATAGCTACGACTGAAGTCATCGTAGGGATCCTAATTGTACTCTTTCTTGCAAAACCATTTATGCTGAACATCCAGCTCTTATCCATCTCAGCTGGAATTCCTTCTTTCTACATCGTGTTCGCGATGATCCCTTTCGCTAGAAACTTAAAGAACACTCTATCTACACGCTTCTGTCGTGGCAAAGACAAGAAAAGAGTCTCGTCCAATACTTTCTCCGAGGTCAGTTTAACAATCACAATTCATTAACTTGACTAACACGTTAAGAACTCAAAGTTTATGGGCATTTTCATTGGTTTCCACAGATCTACAAAGATATTACAATGAACAATCTCTTGGGAATGTCGGTAATATTGGCAATTGTGTATACAAGGGGCTTGACTTGGAAATACTCGGTAGAAACTCTTATTATGGTGATCGTTGGCCTCATAATCGGCTTACCAATCTATATAAGATCGACTTACCCGTTCTGGATGTGTGTCTTGGCCTTTGCTATGTACTTCTTTTCTCTTCTCCTTATCTATATCCGTTTAAATTTTCTAGACAAGAACTAAGGTTACACACCTTTAGGTGAGACTTGGAGTGAAATTATATCATTGTTATATAGAAACTTATCATATGTTATTCGTTCGTTTTGGAAAGTATTTATATTCATTGTTTTAAGAACACGTGGTTTTCGCATATTTCACTCGGAAAATTCAATCGTATTGGCCCATATCACTGACCATCCCCTGCAAACATTTATATATTATATATGTACCCACAATGTAAGTTGATCCGGCAGCAGTATCTTTTTTTTTTCTTTGATGTGATCCTGCAGCATATCGTTTGTACGATTTATTTTTTTGAATGTAAGTTAATGCAACTTGCACTCTAAGCTTAGATAAGTCCAAAAATATTAGAACTTGAAGGAAGTGCACAATAGTATTTAAATTTAGGTCCGATGGGGTCAAAATAGTTCAGCTCCGATTTTCATAGTTTCGATGAATAAAAAAAAGTCACATTGTGTTTTCCGATACAAATTGTAAAATACTCCAGCTATCCTCGTGTATAACAACTGTTCATGCTCCACGTAAAACTTATTTATATTAAAGTAACCCCCCAACCACACAGTAGAGGAGGTAACATACCTAATAATCCCCAAATACTCTCGAAATTCCACAATATTGATTTAACGCAATGTTGGAAAAATTAGCAAATCAGATGTTTTGATAAGTTTGTGATAAAAAAAAAAGGTCGATAGACCAGAAGAAATAAAGAATTATGAAAACAAAGCTGCTTGGATGTTATAGCTTTTAAAAGGTGTTAGTAAAATCTGATGATTTAAAAATACTTAACTCATGTGATCTTGGCCATTGGTGCATGGAAAAGAATCAAAAGTTGAACCAAAATGTAAATTTGCAGCTAAATATATGCAAATTCGAATTCAAATAGTGACACAATGGTCACACTAACATAAAACACTAGATATCATTTTATTGATTTTCAAGTGATATATACTTTCATTCTTAAATATAAAATATGATTTTATTTGCCCATTTCGGCCAACAGTCCATCATCTTTCTTTGGCAGAGTGGCATGTATTTCCATGCTAGTTTGTAAATTACAATGAACAAATAAAATAAAAAATGTATTGTTAATTTGACTCTACAAAAAACATGATATGAATTTGTTCTGAAAACAATAATTTATATAAGTACCTAATTGGGGTAAGTATTAAAATATTAACATGGTGCTTGTAGATCTCAGTTATATGAGCAGGGAAACTTTAGTAAGAATAGTTGCAATATCTAAAAGCAATCTCGCTCTTCTCTTCTCTTCTCTTCTCTTCTCTTCTCTTCTCTCCTCTTCAACCTCAATCACTTAACAAAACCCTCAGTAGAAAACTTCCACTAAGTTTTTAGTCATCGTTGGTTTTCACAATAAAGCAGCTCACATGCAAACATTCTCGTTTAAGAGGAGACCCAACCATTCACATTTCCCATCAACTCTCTTCTTCTTCTTTCTCTCTTTAACTCTGTTCATCTCTGGTGTGAGTTCTCGTGTACTAAGTCCTGTCCCTCTAGATAACTCGAGCTTGATCTCTGATGGTGTCCATGGCGCCTCGGATTACAAGTATCTCACTCTCGACCCTCCAAAGAACGTTTCCAAAGCAGCTTGCATCCATGTCTACGGGTTCCTTCCATGTGCAGACAATATTGGAGGTTATGTCTTCCAAGTTTTTTCCTTTGGCTGTCTCTTGATCATTGGTGACTATTTCTTGTCTCAAGGAAGATCCAAACTCTTTGTAATCTTCGAGGTCGGGTTTTATGGTGGTATCGTCTTCCCTCTCCTTACCATGTTCCCAAGAATTGCCCTTATGATATGTAAGGATCCTTCCCACTAAGATATCAAACTTTTTAAGTATATTACGGATTACTTCATTCATTACCAATTGGTTTTGAGTTTGACAAAAAAGTACTTTTTGATATTTTTTTTGTTGATCTTAGCGCCTGGACTAGCAGCGACCCACGAGGGTGCTTTAATGATTGTTGGAAACAACGTTGGAGTTACTATTGGACACACAATCTTTGCTCTGACAATGCAATGGGGAGCTTGTGTTATCTTTGGTTTGACTAGTCCTAATTCAGATCCATCAATCCGAAGAGGATCTATCAAAAGAACATCCTCTGTAAGAAATGATTATTTTGTTCCTATCTCTTAGTATAAGAGATTAGTAACAAGTTCTAATTTCAATGAATATAATCTGTTAATATACAGGACACAAAGAATCCAAGAAGAGGATTTTACAGGATGAAGATACTAAAAAGTGTTGTTGGTACGTTAAGAATACTTGCAGATTCCTTCTCTTCTCTTTTTGTGTGAAGACTCATCGATTTAGCGGTTTCTCGCTCTCTGCAGAAGCAAGCGTAGATGCGGATCCTAAGAACAAAAAAGCTGCAGGGATTATGCTCTTGACTCTAGTTCCATTTCTCTTAGTGACATTGCCTGATTTATTGGATGTACAATCTTGGAGTGATATCATTATGTTGATCACACTCATAATCTCCTGTTCTTCAACCTTTATCTACTTTGTTTACTCGGTATGCGCTCTCTGAAAAAAGAAGTTGAGCTCGATGATGCTCACAATTTATTTTGCTTTGTTTTCTTACTCATTGTTTTTGTTGAAACTCTCAGTATTTTGATACGGCAGACCAAAAGAAGAGCTTAGATCATGCCAAGTTTGAGCTTATGTCAGAAGTTCATAAGCATTTGCAGAGTTTTTCGCCTCGAACCCTTATTAGAGATGGACAACTAAGTAAAGAAAGCTTGAAAAGGTTCTGTTCTGTTTTTTCCAAATCAAGAACTATTCATTTTGCTCTGTTTCCTCTGTTTTCTGCTTTCTTACATTGCAAATTTACTTCTTCTTTTTTTAGTTTGTTTGATAAAATCGATAGGAACAAAGATGGGAAGATTCAAATCTCGGAGCTTAAAGACTTAACCGTGGAGTTTGGAGTTTTTGGAAAGATGAAATGTGACATCAATGAGTTTGCTAGCACTTTACTTGCGGAGTTCGATAAAGACAAAAATGGCGAACTAGACGAGAACGAATTCGAAGAAGGGATAATGAAACTACTGAATCATTACAAATTTGATAACCAAGAATCTCCAAGACAGAACAACACATACATTTACAGAACACCATCCGATTCTGTTAAGAGCCTATCGCAGGGCGAGGAAGCTGGAGTTTTAAAGCTAGAAATGCCAAAGCAAACTCTTGTTGCTAAATTCCTCTCCATGAGTACCTTAAGAGCTGTGACTAAAGTTATCGGTGGGATGCTAATCGTCGTCTTTCTTGCTAAACCATTTATGGTAAACATTGGACTCTTATCAGTTTCAGCTGGAGTTCCTTCTTTCTACTCAGTATTTGCAGTGATCCCTTTGGTTAGAAACTTGAAGAACACGTTATCTGCACACTTCTGTCGAAAGAAAGACAAAGCAAGGATCGCTTCTGAAAAGTTCTCTGAGGTAAGTTTACTTTCTACCACACTTTCTTTAACCACATTTTATTGATGAGAAACTCAACTTTTAAGAGCTTTTGGCTGTGGTTTTTCTGCAGATTTACAGGGATGTTACGATGAACAATCTGATGGGAATGTCGATAACATTGGCGATTGTATACTCGAGAGGATTGAAGTGGGAATACTCAATAGAATCTCTTCTTGTTGTGGTAGTTGGCATTGCAATTGGCTTACCGGCTTATGTGAGATCGACTTATCCGTTCTGGATCTGTGTAATGGCCTTTGCTATGTATATCTTCTCTCTTGTCCTTATCTATATCCATTTTCATCTTCGAGGTCAGAGCTAAAGCTTTCACCTTTTAGCTCTGATCAGACTAAAAGAGTATATCAACTTCAAAGTGTACTTTTCCATTTTCATTAAGACCATGTTCTTTTGATTAAACTCTGTCTGGTTCTTACGTTTTTGCTGATCTTCTGAGGTTTGATCTCAAATCAGAAGTTCATATTCACTTGCACAGATAGCTAAACCAAGTTCCTTAGAAACAATTTCCTTCATTTTTTTTCTTTTCTTTTTGTTGGCAGCATTTTGTTCTGTTTTTGTATTGCAAATCAACAGAACTTATCACTCTACATACTATTCTTAGCAAAAATAGTAGTTTTCATTAGAAACTCAAGTGAAAGGTCTTACCAAGACTTTTCAGAGTTACAAACAAACCTTCTAATTTAAGAAATAGGTCTTGATTCGTCTATGAATCATAGAATAATCGAGTTGCGGGAAAGTTATTTGATATATCCAAAGCTACATTTGAGGACTGAAATGGGAATACTCAATAGAATCTCTTCTTGTTGTGGTAGTTGGCATTGCAATCGGCTTACCGGCTTATGTGAGATCAACTTATCCTTTCTGGATCTGTGTAATGGCCTTTGCTATGTATATCTTCTCTCTTGTCCTTATCTATATCCATTTTCACCTTCGAGGTCAGAGCTAAAGCTTTCACCTTTTAGCTCTGATCAAACTGAGAGAGTATATCATCAATTTCAAAGTGTGCTTTTCCATTTTCATATTGTGGATGAAAGCTTCATAAAGACCATGTTTCTTTTGATTAAACTCTGTCTGGTTCTTAAGTTGTTGCTGATGTTATAAGGTTTGAGCTCAAATCAGAAGTTTATATGCACTTGCACAGATAGCTAAACCAAGTTCCTTAGAAACAATTTCCTTCATTTTTTCATGGCAGAATTTTGTTCTGTTTTTGTATTGCAAATCAACAGAACTTATCACTCTACATACTATTGTTAGCAAAAGTAGTAGTTTTCATTAGAAAATCAAGTGAAAGGTCTTACCAAGACTTTTCAGAGTTACCAACAAACCTTCTTATTTAAGAAATATGTCTTGATTCGTGGATGAATCATAAAATAATCGAGTTGCGGGAAAGTTATGATATATCCTAAGCTACATTTGAGACAGATTCTAAAATCTCTATAACTTTTTTTTGCTATGAAAATCCCTATAACTTAAGGTTGAGATCAATTCCATGATCAGCAGCTGATCCAAATAGGTCACATGGTCGTTGTTCTTGGTCATCATTGCTCGGATCACCAGAGGGTATAAAGCTGTAGAAAGGCTTCTTACTTCTCCATTGCATAGTCTCATCCAAGTCTTTTAGTTTTTGTTGTTGTTGTTCATACTAAAACCAAGATGGTTTAATGAAACGGTCTAAGCAACTTAATCAAATTATAATAGAATGATCTCTAGTTTAGTTACCTGTAAACCAAGCGGGATAAACCTCGGGTAATGACGTGGAATGGACGTAGGTGAATCAATGGCGATGGGGTTGCTAGTTGTTGTACCGGTCTCTTGAACCGGAGTTATACCCATTGACCGGTTTTGTGTCGCATCCGGCCTAAAACATACACATTCAAGATTAGGATTTTGGGTGTATCAAGAAAATGAGCGAATCAAAGAAACACAAAAACATTAAAAACAAAACCTTATGATTGTTGATGTTGTGGTTGGTCCAACACTAGGTTTCGTGGTGTCAGTGAGAAAAGGCCATGGCCTCTTCTTAGCAGTGAATATCTATGGAAAGATACCAAAGAAACAAATCAAAAACATTAGAAAACGTAACGTTTTTCAGAAAACAAATTATGGCAATAATATCTCAATAAAAAATCTTGCCTTTTTATTTTCTTCTTCAAGAAACTGAGACACAGAATCGACGCAAGATCTTTGGTTTGAAGGGGGCTCTATGAATTGATAAAATCTTCCTGCTCCTGGAGATGGATTCGGTAGATTCATCTGCATAAATCATGACCATAAAAAACAAAAAAATGTTTTGAACTTATAACGTAATTACAAAGAAAGTTTACTCATAATTAATCATGTTTTCTTAATTACCATTAGAGAATGTTGGCTCCTCTGAAAAATCGGCGCCGGAGGAATCAAAGATCCGTACGAAATCGGGAAAACCGGTAACGTTGACGCAAGTTTCTCGGGGAAAGAAAAGTTTGGAGAAGTCATCACTAAATCATAGACGCTACTAGCCGGAGCAAAGAGAGTGTGATGATGATGATCAATGTTTGGTAATGAAGGAGACGAAGAAAGTGGAGGTTTGTACTCTTCTTGAAGACGGATCTTCTCGAGTTCAGCAACACCAGGTCCTCTTCGTCGTACTTTGTCTTTCTTCTGTTTCTTCCGACAAGAACCAGAGGACTCATCATGTAACTGTAACTCTCCATAGCTTCCACTACTTGTGTTGTTGTTACTACACATTGTTCTCAAGTGCAGAGAAAAAGTATTTTTTTTGTTTTTTTGTTTTTGAGAAACAAAATGATGATTCAAATGGGAGAGATTGAAGGAAAGGTAAGATCTGAGAAGAAATAGGCTCTTCTTGCGTAGTGAGAAAAGTCGTGGGAATTTAAAGAAAATTCAAAAAAAACTCCATGTTTTTAGCTTTCTTTAGATCTCTCTATCTCTATCTTTCTTGTTCTTTATATGAATGAGAAAGTGAACAACCTGGAGATAGAGAATCTACATCGGTTTCCGTGATTTTCTCTCGGAAAAATATTGTGATTCTCCTCCACCAACAATATTTTTTTATAGATCATTTTTAATAAGTTTCGCTTTCATGAAAAGTCCATAATTATTTCATAACCCCATAGTTATTAAATATTTGTAGATTTATCTCTTTTATTTTTCAGTTCAACAATTTTACTAAATGAAAGTTGTCTTCTCTTTCTTTTTTCGAGATCAATGTTAAAGAGATTTCATCATCGACCAAACAAATAAGGAAAACTGAATCATCTACGTTACACATAAAATGCAATTTCTACAATTTAGCCAAAGTAGGGACCCTTAGAAAAATTGTTAGTTTGTTAATTTATATTAAGAGTAGGGGCCTTTATGAAAATTTTATAAGTAGAAAATTTAATTTTCTATTTCAAGAAGCTGGCGAGAATCAGAAAACGTTATGATTAATCGGAAAATTTGGGGGATATTCATTATTTTAGAAATTGAAACTTGTATGGATGGATCATGGATGGTCCCGTAACAAAAGCGGGCCAAAGCCAAAATATGTAACCCACTTGTGAAATATTAGTCAATAAGTTTCTTGTCTTTTACTCTTTTATTTCTGTTAGAATGTTTATAACTTTTAACTAAATTATGTATTTCCTTACTAGCTAGGGGCTAGGGAAACAAATTTTCAAAACAACCTATATGCATCACATCTCATATAGATATTTTTGGGTTTAATGTTATGTGTTCTCTATTCAGAAATGAGATTATATCATTATATTGGCACATAGTTCCCATACAAAATCCCTGCGTCTATTATATAAAGAAAACGAGAATCATAATAAAAATTATCTTTGTGTGTTAAATTTTAGTTTTCCTGTTGTTCTTGAATATGTAAACAATACAATAATGATGATGCATCATGTATATCCTTGCGTCATCTGTATCAAATAATTTATAAATTGACCTCCTACTTGTAAATGGCCCATACCCTACGATGATCCAACGCAAATCACGTGCCCAATATTTTCAGAAATCTATAATCATATAGTATACTATTGACATTGATTTTGTGATTCGATTATAGAGAACATTACTGATTACACTGCTCTCCCTATGTTTTCAAAGACAGCGTTCGAACGCTGTGCTACAAAATTAATTGAGGTTAAATATTACGAAATTTAGCATTATTAAATTGAGTAACGAATCATCAGAAATCTAGGTGTTGTTTCGCACGTTATAAGATCAACTGTAATAGTGATTCGACAATATCCGTTGAGAAATGGGTTTATGAAATGTATGTTTTCAACTGTTAATGGATTCTTTTGTTACGTTGTCAACTGTACAAAGTAAAGTAACCCATTGCATGGTAAATATAAGTATAAGTGTATAACTCATTACATAGTGTTATGTCATAAAACAATCGGCCAACCAATCAGGTAATACTGAACATATGATATTAAGCTGTTCATTCTTAAAATGAAAAAGAATAAAAGAGAGACAGTTATTGTAGACTAGCAAGAGAAAGAGAAAACAAGGAACAGTCATGAGGTTGAATTCTACAATATTTAACTAATCTAGGAAATCAAAACCTGACTGAATTTAATGTGATGAAAATGAAAAAACAAGAGAATTAGATATCATCCAGAGAATGAACATTGTATACTTTGTAAGCAAAAAAAGTATTTATAAGTAGGTATAGTTTATTCTTCCTCTCAAATCAAATTAACTAATTAAGTGTCATTTTATGATTGTTTTCTGTTTCATAAAATAATTAAGTGTATCTTTTAATGTCAAATTTTACATAAAATATCTAAATTAATCTCAAATCTTTAGTAGTAATAGAAGTATAGAACATGATAGCTACGCCTTACAAATTTAATTGTACAGATTGATGAACTCTAAAATACTCGAACTTTAAGCGGAATCAAAAATGCATTTAGATTTTGATATCAAGAACAAGAACAAAACAGAAATATCAAGCAACAGAAGAAAGTAAATATGAAAAACATAAAATAGAATGAATGTTAAGGCGATTTAATAAGTTTTAAACTTAGAGAGAAAACCACATCTCTTGAGAGGTTTTACCAAATCTTCTCAAAGATTATAGTTTTAGCTCATTCTCGCTAACAAAATACAAACTTTCTCTTTTCCCTTATTTCCAAATGACAAGTGTATTCCCACTTCCCTCCATCGATCTCTTTTAAACAAGAACCTAAACTACAAGACAAGTTTACACGCCTGACACATGTGTGAGTTGCTACTTCGTGTTTTGGAGACTCCGCCCGGTACATAAGCTTCCTATTGGTCCTTTAAGTTTGGATCTCGAACTTCAACCGTAAATCACGAAGGAGTGTAAGCTTTTTTTTTTTTTTTGGTCAAAAGGAGTGTAAGCTTTTGTCTTGACTTTAAAGAGATTAACTCCCCGCAAGAGTAGTCTTATAAGCCACCTCCTAGGATCAACAACTAATATTACTTTTGCATAGACTTTTGAAGATTTGACTATATGTATATAATAGTATTCTACGTACCGTAAGAATTAGTCTCTTTTCTTGTAGTATGTAAAGTAAGGAGGTGACCATCATTGCACTTTTCGACATTATAGTATATGGATGATGATGAAGAATGCATTATTAATTAACGCCAAACATTGTTTAATAACAAACTTGATTGATATTCAAAACTCAATATGACCATATACTTGCGAAGACAACTAGTGTGTTCTAGTCTTCCGTCTAAGAAAGTTGAACTAGAAACGGAAGGATGCAGTGAACCATGCATAACTTCTCGATCTAAAAATAAAAAGTCGACTTTCTCTTTTCATAACCAGCATCTCAATTCAAGTAAAATGACATAACTGCATTTTAAGTTATATATCCTTAAAAAAACAAAAGTTATATCCTTTGTACATTTCACATCAATAAGAAAAAATATTACAATAATTAGCAAAATTAAAGAAAAAAATCATATAATTTGACATATATAAAAAATCACTATACTATTCTTTCTAAGACTTTATCTCCATTGCTAGTCATTGGCTCAGCCAATCTACGACACACAGGACAAGTTGCGTGTGATTCAAGCCACTTACCGATACATTCCTCATCAAACATGTGCATACAATTTGGTAAAACCTTAATTACAACATTCTTGGGGATTAATCCTAAGCAAACCGGACACTCGATCTCCTGATTGTTGCTCTCAGGATCATTATTATCCGGTTTGTAAGAAAAGGTGGGAAAGGCAGCAATCACGGAAGCGCTAAGCCCTTGGCACCGTGGCTCTCTTCTTCCTTGGTTCTCGTTCTCGGTTTCCGGTGATACATCAAACCTACGGCGTTTGAGTAAACAAATAATGAGAAGGGCGAAGATGACTGAGATAGTCACGAGAGACGTTACGGAGGCGAACCAAAGGATGATTGTGTTTAATGAAGGATCATTGAAACCCATCTCTTTGATCTATAAAAACACACAAAAATGGCTCTCGAAAGTTAACAAAGATAGAAAATCTAATAACATATCTACCGTTTTTATATATAGATCATTGAGAGTTGACATTCCCTTTGAATATGTTTGGATTAAGAGTTGAAATACGATCACCACTATAATGAACTTGGGAACATTATGATATTATCAGTTGAATTAAAGAATATGGTTGATTTGAATCGGTAAACCACAAATGGGATTAGTTTATTGGTTTAGTTTGCTGCTTGTGGGGTTCTGTGAAGTTTTGTATATAAAACAAATTAACAAACATAGAAGTTGAAGGAAAAAAAATGCTAAATGGATAAGGATATGAACGGGGTCATGGTCGCATTGGATTAACTGTCTACATATCTGAAAAGACATAAAGATTAAACAAAATCATTAATAGCTGCAAAATTTTGTAGGAACCCTATATTTATACTGGTGAGGAAATTTCTTTTAGGTTAGTTTGTTGTTCTACGTACTTTGATTTTATATATGGTTATAATTTTTGAAAAAGCATGAAACTAGAGTAATAAAGTCAAATTAACAGTTGTCAACCTCTTGGATTTTTCATTCTCAAATGTCTTTGCGTTTTGTTTTTATGGAGTTTCTTTTCATATTTTTTTAAAGTTGATGATAAAAATATAACCATCTTATTATCTTAAGTCTAAAACAACACTTTGACTTCATCAATTATCTTTGGTCACATATTTGCCAATTAGAGCCTTACGAACATTTTGGACCAATTGTTATGTGAAATATTATTGGGACACTTTGGACCACTTTTTACATACTGTAATCATCGAAAATAATCATCAAAATTTATACTTTTTAATCTCCCAACTTTAACCTTATAGATAGAAAATGATATATTTATTGCGTTTTTGTTTATATCTTGAAGTGGTTAGTATTTCTAGCTAAAGAAATTGGAGATGAAATTTGTAAGTTATTCCTCATAGTGAATTGTTTTGTATATGTAGTCGACTAAAATCTTGAGCGATATGATAGAAAAGAAACAAATTATGTATAACAATATATATACTCTTATTTCCTTTTACAAATACTAGTTTTTGATATATTTTTTACAGTGATAAAAATGATTTAATATATTACTATATTCTTTAAAATATACTACTACTCAGAGCATCTCCATCAGTAAAAGTAAGGAAAGTTTTTCAAAAAAAATATATATATATATATATTTTAATCAAAACAGAAATATTAATTATTATTTAATACTTGAACTAATAATACGATGACAGCTGTCCAATTTAGATGAGAATAGTTTCTCAAAGTTTCTCCTGCGAGAAATTCAATTCTCCTTCTCTCTTACTTTTTCTTTCTTCTCTCTTACTTTTTTTTTTTTAATTATTATTTTTTTTATTAGGTATCTCATTGAAATACTCCCAATGGAGATGCTCTCATTGATTAAGTATGCAAAGACCTACACTCAAAACCAATGTCAACCAGCTTTCGAGATCTTCCCATTTACTGTGATTATTCAGTAGAATTAGGTACAAACCACAGTTGTGGTGGCTGGCTCGAGCTGCTGAATCCACATAAATTTGATCTTAACTATTGGGACATTTAATAATCTCATCTTTAAAAGATTCATTAATTTTGTTTCTTGTCTGTGGTAGATGGATCAAAAAGGAGTGTATGGTAGGTGCAATATCGATTTTGGAAACTTCGGACCCCCTCAGGCCCTCGGCCGAAGTCAAATGATTCTGCTAACCATTGCTTTTTTGCTCATCATTATAGACCAACCACTTCGAGAAACCATTTGATAAGAAGTATAATAATCACTAATATCCAAATACGTCAACTAACTCATATCAAGATAAATACTATCTTTTATGAAAAAGCCAAAAATATTTCAAATTCATGTACTTCATTATTTTGTAATAAAATGATACTAATAATTTCATTTGGATTTGTGTTATGTTTTTTTAAAGTGATTATATATATAGCTACTACATAAACAACCATACATATTGTTGTTTCACTTTATAGCTAATTAGCTATGTTATCAATAGAAGTTAAACAGTGAAAATGACATAATACATAGCTAATTAACACACACAAAATTTAGAAACATCCGCTTGGACTACAACATCCCACTTTTAATTTAATTAGAATCTTACTTAATGATATGATCATAGGAGTGTTTGTGGTTTAGAAAAATGGTATAATTTGAAAAATTAAAAGATAGTTGAACGGTAAGGGATAGTGATTTAAAAATATTTATTGATTGGTAAGAATTTTAACAAATTTAAATAGTTTAGTTGATATATAGTCAATCTCAATTAGTAATTCATAGACAGTCATCAAAACCATCATAATTCTTAACACATTTATCAATCGGTGGTGGCTTGAAAGTTCAAACTTCAAACTATCAAATCATAACTTTAAAGTTTAAACATACACAGATGGTTAAGCTGTCATAGTTGATATTTAAAGGAAAAATACCATAAACCAAAGTGGTTTAAGTTTTCCATCTTCTAATTAATTTTTCACTACTTTCCAACTTCTTCTTTTTTTTTGTTCAAACTACTTTTCAACTTCTAAATTTAGAGGAGTATATACGAGTCACGAAAATGCAGATGGGTGTTATATAATTATGACATCTTATAAGGAAAGTAAAAATATTCCATAATAATTACAAACTCTTCGTATCTTCAAAAAGACGATATACAACGTGATGAAAAAAGAGAGTAGAATCTGACAAATCTTATGTATATTTTTTTAACATTAAACTGTTGGTGTAACATTTGGATTTAACAATTACTGATTACTAGTACAAATAAAATAAAAATAAAAATGCGGATTACAGCCTAATATTTCCAGTCTCTCCACGAGTCACGACGCTGTAATGATGTCCCTTTTAAAGTCTTTACTTCTTCCTCACTACAGAGACACAGAGCAAGCAAAAACCCTTTAATCATTCATTCAGTCACCAAATCTCTTGTTCTGTTTTTCTGTCTCTCTGCTTCAGTGTTCTTCGCGGCCTTTACCAGTTTTTCAGTTCTTTGACGAGCTTCTTTCATTGGTCCTGAACTCAGGTTTTTGTATCTATCTTTTGTTTCTTCGTTGAAAACTAGAACTTCTTTTTGCTGTGTTTCAATGGTTGTAGATTGGATCTGGAGAATAGACAATTTAGTGGTTGTGGTTAATGTCATTTCTTTTAGTAAAGTTTGAACCTTTTTCGATTTTCATAGCATTGGGTTTGTTTTCACTCAAGTATTTATGGTTTGCTCTCTAATTGAATACACTTTTCAATTGGGTACTTGATTTTGTTGATTTTGCTTGTGTTTTGAGTCGTTGAGTACAAAGAACCAATCCAATAATCATTAGCTTGTATTCACATTCAATTTTTGTATATTAAACAAAAGAGTTTCTGTGGAGTAGTTGATCCTTAAACATTAGCTGTTTTTTTTATTAACCAGAGTATTTTGGCTTCAAATCTCAGGGTTAGAGCAGCATTTGCATATATACAAGGTGTTTTGGTGACAATTGATAGACTCTAAGATGGGTTCTGGGAATTTGATTAAGGCAATAATTAGATTGAAGAAGAGTAAACAAGGAACTGAAAAGGTATGTGTTACATTACATTGGCAATTAACCAAATGCTGAATTGTGTTTTACAAAAGTGTTTCTCTGTGACAGAAAAAAACTAGTGCTGTGAAACCAAAAAAAGGTTCCAAGAAGAAGGGTACATCACTAGTTACTCGTAGTGAGGATTGGGCTGCTACTCGGATTCAGACTGCTTTTAAAGCCTATAAGGTTCTTTGAGTTTTTGTTTTCCAAATTCATTTGCATGATTTTACATTTTTTACATTGGAAGTTTAAAGGGATCTTGTGTTGTGGACAGGCTAGAAAAAGCTTACGGCGTCTAAAAGGAATTGCAAGAGCAAAGTTATCAACTGAGAAACAATCTGTGAAGAACCAAGCTGTGGTCACATTGAGGTATCTTCACTCATGGAGTAAAATACAGTCAGAGATAAAGGCTCGCCGAGTTTGCATGGTAACCGAATGGCGACTGAAGAATAAAAGATTAGAGCATCAGCAAAAGCTTGAGGCAAAGCTTCATGATGTTGAGGTAAGATTTTTGTGAAAGACTGAAACATGTTTTTACTTTCTAAAACTGTTACTTGAGATGTTTAAAGCTCATGCTGAGTTTGATATAATTGCAGGTTGAATGGAATGGTGGGTCAGAGACAAAAGATGAAATCTTGGAGAGGATACTTCAAAGGGAAGAAGCGACGATTAAGCGAGAAAGAGCCTTGGCATATGCTTTCTCTCATCAGGTATAGAATAAAAAAGCCATTTCTTTCTTGTTTGCTGCTTTTGATATGAGAAGAAAAGTTTTAATCCTTGACCTTTTTAACAGTGGAAAGCTGATGGTAAGACTCAGTGGTTGGGAAGTTATGAGCTAGGAAACACTAATTGGGGTTGGAGCTGGAAAGAGCGTTGGATATCTGCTCGGCCTTGGGAAGTAAGATATTCAGTGACTCCTAAGAAACCAAAGAGCTCAAAGACAGACTCAAATTCACCAGCAAAGAGAACAGTGTCATTATCATCAGTTCCAGCCAAAACTCCGTTTCCTGGAGCTAGAAACACAGTGAAACCGCGGAGATTGTCATTTCCAGGTGCTTGAAGTGAAGTTAAACTTTGTTTGCATCTAAAGAGTATACACGTACACTTGAAGATTTGAGGGTATATTTATTTGGTCTATGTTCTGTCTCTGGTGTGATGTAAATACATGTATTTGTTATGTAGGCAACGACCTTTGTGATTTTTCGTTTGTTTTAATACATGCTACTGTTTGTCTCTTATAGTAACCCCAAACAAAATTCTATCGTTTTCTATAAAAGTCCATCCCCAAAAGATTCGAGTCTTAGACGATGATCGGATTAATCCGATTGACATTAATCCGATTGACATGCCTACCCTAAGTTTTGATCTTGTTTCTTTCCTATCAATTTATAATTTGGAGTACATTAGTGTAGTTTCATTGTAAGTTTTTCTAGGCTATGCAACTCAAGTTTTGACTTTTGAACCACTTTCAATCCAATTGCCGATTAGTATCACAAAGTAGAACATATTTTTTAATATTACGAGAAAATGGTGGTACGGACCTTTTTCTCCGTACCACTATTTCTTTACCGTCCCTCGGCAGGACGGTATCAACCAAAACCTCAACCTAACTTAGGGCAAAAAGCTTTTTTTTTTAAGTGTCATATTGCCAAAAGTTCCATTGGTCTGCCTTTCAAGCGAGCCTTGGCTAGCGGACAACTGTTGTAATTCACTGCAATTCCATGAAGTCGGGAGCATCAGCCGCGTCGCCAACGGCGAAAAGCTTCAATTTTGGATCTTCCAGACTCTTAGCCTTGGCGCAGCAGCTGCGTGTATACAAGCCGCCGCTTTCGTCATCCTTCGACGAGAGGGAAGAGCTGCTTGCGTACAAGGAAAGCACCAGGAAATCGATAACCCACGTTGGGTTTCAGGAATCTATGGCTCCGGTGAGGTTCAGACCGAAGAAAGCTGCTGTCTTGATATGTCTCTTCGAAGGAGACGATGGTGATTTGCGTGTGATTCTTACTAAGAGGTCTTCCACATTGTCTACTCACTCAGGTTTGTAATTGCTTTTCGAAAGTTTGGTTTGCTTAGTCTCATATAAATCTGATGATGAACATCTTTGGAACAATTTTGAAATTTATCATTGCAAGCACAAATCATTCCAATATGAGCGAAAGATTTAAAGTTCTCGTCTTTGAAGCTATTTA
>Ga0041059_1000132_pt1:37500-44524 | contig 44524 bp, 37 predicted proteins | sample AraColnosormetaG_FD_56232 | JGI IMG/M metagenome (GOLD analysis project Ga0041059, IMG submission 56232) | Arabidopsis roots microbial communities from North Carolina, USA - Col MF nosort | ecosystem: Host-associated > Plants > Roots > Unclassified | place: USA: North Carolina...
AGTTCAAGGTTTGTGTCTATTGAATTGTTGACTTGTTGTAGGCTTGTAACTCTTACTCAGGATCTGATTAACGCTATAAGTTATGTATTAGTATTCCTATATTGTTTTTTTGAGTTTTCGAATAAGATAATAGAATTATAAAATAGTTTATGATTCTGAGGATTGAACTTAGGACCTCTCACATGAAAGTTAGAATCATCTTGAGATTTGATTGCCTCTGTTCTTTTGTATGCTTTTGCGGTAAATCCATATCATCAGGCATAAAGACAGGTTTGGGACCATGTTCAATTTTAAAGAAGGTTATTATCACTTTGAACGAAGTTTTAGGTCATGTTTGCTTGTTGACTTAGACGTGACCTCTTAAATTCAGTTACTTGAGAACAAATTTTTTCACATAATAAACTTCAGCTAGGATCAAAACATATCTTTTCAAAAAGTCAATGGGGCATTCCGAGAATCGAACTCGGGACCTCTCGCACCCAAAGCGAGAATCATACCACTAGACCAAATGCCCGTTGTTGAGTAGTTCAGTTCAAACACTAAAGCGAATGTTGTTGCCTTTGGATCTGTCATCTTATGTCAAATGCCTGTCATTGATTTAACTCGTTTTAAGCATTTTCAGCGCTGAAAGAATATGTGAGACCTTCTGTAGTATTTGCAAAAAAATATTTCATTTCGGTGAACTTGCAACATGCTAATAAGCCTAAAATCATTTTTGGTGAATCTGACTACATGTGATTATTGCAAGTATTCTCAATTTTATGATATCCTTTGTAGAAAATTTAGCTACTTGTTCTTTTTGGTAAGAAGAATTAAGAATGTCTGCTTTGATGGTGTTTCTAAGCTACTCTTAGTGAATTTTAAGTGAAATGCATGTTTTGGTAATGAACTGTGAGAAATCAGGCGGCAAAGAATAACCTTAATTATCTAGTCTTATACTGAACACATTCATTCAAAATTTCAATGAGGCATTCTGATTTATGAGGACTGGACTGTGGACCTCTTGCAAGCTAAGTGAGAATCATACCACTAGACCAAATGTTTGATTGTTACCAGTATCTTTAGTTTGTTTGTTTCTGAACTTTGTCAACTTAGGCATTATCTTTTATTTCATTTCCTGCAGCTCGTTCTTGCCTTCTTGGAGAATCTGGCAGCATAGCGCTTTGTCATGGTCAATGTGTGTCTGATATTATCTGGTTGGAAATCTCAATCATATGACCTGATAGCAAAGGTATGAAAGCAGATCTCTCTCTCTCAGTTATCTGATTGGAAATCAATATACTGCTGGTGAAATGTTTTAGGGACTGGTCAACTGTTGAGTAGAACATGATCTTTAAAAATCTGGCACCATAGGAAAAATTGTCAGTAACAAAATTTAGTTGGCATACCAAACATACACTGTTTAAAAAGTCAACGGGGCATTCCGAGAATCGAACTCGGGACCTCTCGCACCCAAAGCGAGAATCATACCACTAGACCAAATGCCCAATTGTTGGAGATATGAGTAGGAAGCTGCCTCTTAGATCTTTGTCTACTTAGTTGACTTCTCAGCAGTTTGAGAAAAACATAGCAGAGTGAGAAATCCGATCTGCTTCAGTCAATTGTTTCAGTGTTCATATTGACCTACTAATCTTCCATAAGTTAGTTAAAGTATTATCAATGACATGTTCTTCTGATATGTTCGTTATTTCTGACATGTGTTTCTTTGGCAGGAGCATTTGACTTCAGTTAAAAGAGCTACAGACACGCTGTTCTAATAGGTCTGAGATGAAATTCCGTGTAACTTTGGTCTCCTGAAGAAGCCAAGTGGTCGATAAAGCCATCACTCGTCTTATGGAACAAAGGAGAATGCCTAAATATAATGAATCAACGTTGCCAAAACTAAGATGGATGATAAACCTTATAAGTTAGGGATCAAATTCAATAAAAAATAAACAATGAGAAAAGTAAAACAGTACATGTATGAAGTGACACACGAGTGAAAAAGAAGACTAAATCGTCTTATTGTACTCCAAACATTGATCCTCTACATTTCTTTAGGTTATATGTAATTATGCATGCTACAACTTAAGCATATTGTCGTAATTTAGTGATATATTGGAGCCACATAAACAATTACGTAATTAACCAAGGATCCTAGCAAGAGTTTCAAATAGTTTTATCACTATTTATGTATCTAGTCCCAAGTATTAGAAAAGAGTAACTTCAAACATTCTCATTCCTCAACGCCCTCTAAATTCTAATCCCAATGCATTATTTTTTAGCTACTAGTTTTGTTTAATCCAAACAGTATTAGAATAATGTATAAGCCTTAGATATTAATTATGTCATTTGACATTTTTAATATACAATCTCAAACAAACAAACTTGAGAGAATGTTGTTAGGAATTCTATTTTCTTTGGGCTACTCTCACTTCTATAAGAGGATGTTTCTCGAAAACTAATCTCCCTTACTTAGAAAATTGGTATTTTGCATACAAATAAACAAGTTTATTCAAAAGTTCATTATACACGTGTGAGATCAGTGATCACTGATTCTTAGGCTTTTCAAATACACTTCACTTATTCCCAATGGGCTTAATTAACTAATTTTCCATTTCTCCATCTTTTGTCAACTTCTTAAGCTTAAATGCATGCTTTGTATGTCTTTTGTGAACTTTTTAAGAATATACATTTTGTAATGCATGATAATTTTTAAACTTTGTATATCAAAATGTTTGCAAATTATATACCTATATTTATTTCGACATTAGAGTCTAATCAGATATTTAATTTTTCTACATTCAGCAAAAAAGGGTGAGATAGTTGTACTGTATTAACTGTATGAGAACACGTAAAATCGTATAGATTCTATAGAACCCATCGAGTCTTGTAAGCACATTATCATATAAATCACTACTTTAAAGTTTTCTCAATTACATGCATGGTTCATTTAATCATGGGAGCAAGAGTGTAATATATATTGGCAACCACCAAGAATATCGCTTGATGGCCCTCTCCGTGGTGTTGTGTACCATCCACCACCATCTATGTGACCAATTCGCTGTACAAATTGTACAATCAAACTTGATTTTCCGACCGCGTGAATAACCGCTCGGCCGAGTTATGTAGGCCAATCCAAAACGAAGGCTTGTCTCACATGGTCTAATCATGCAAGAGTTTTGGAAATTCACAAATGTACATGGTTGCGATCAATTTAAACAATACACGGAAGAACATGTGGTTTCTCATCGAATGAAGAATTGTAAGTTTGTAACCAAAAAAAAAGAAAACTTTTTTGAGGATAAGCATACATATGGTTTAAAGATAAGTTTTTTTACGCACGGCTTAGCATGTACTTGGTACTTCATTTTTTTATAGGAACTAGATTAGTGTATGCGCTACGTATGGATTTATATACTATTATTTTAATTATATAATATAGTTTTAAATCAAGTCACGTTAGTTCATTTGTTAAAAAAAAATGATTCAATAATAAAACAAAGATGAAGATAACAAAAATAAAAATGAAAATCGGGGAAATTGCATGTGAAGGGAAATTAGGTCATTGAAGAGAAGGCATGTTGGTGTATTTACTAATGTGAGCATTTAGTGAGACTGCAAAAAATGAGCGCAATTTTAGCTTACAAACTTACAACCTCTTTCCTATAACCCATTTCTCTTGCTCCCTCTTTATGTACCTTTCATTTAATGCATAGCTCGCACCATATAATATAATGATAGGCTATAGAATATTATGTACATTCTTATAGATAAAGAAATGCGTTTATCTAGATATAATACTTACTAAGTATTAAACTCAATTATATATATGTTAATTGTATATCATAAATGATAAGACAACCCATATACTATATGTATCGGAACCTAGAAATAAAAATAATATATATATATATAATGTAATTAACTAACTATAATTTTAAAAACATTTCTGAAGATGACGATTATATAAAGCAAACTTCAAATGTTGGGATGCTCAATTGAGGTACATAATATCAGCTTTCAAGATAATAAACTAAGTAGTATATATTAGTGCATTGAAGACTTGAATTGAAGTGATCGTACAGTTTATTGACATTTTTGGTTAGGGACAAATTGATTGTAGCATGAGAAGCAAAAGATTGAATCCAGAAGGAAGATGAAAACAAAAATAGAAAACTTTTAAAACTCCATCTTATTTAAAAAATACAACCATTTATCGCTTCAGTACTATTCGGTATGGATCACTCATCCATCACTCCCCCACCTCCAAATAATTGGTCCTAACATCCACAACATATCTATGAGGCAAAGATACATAGTTGACGCTAAAAAAATTAATATCTGAACATTAGAAGAGAGATCTCACAAGTTTTTTTCCGAGTTACTATCCGTTTAAACATCCATATTTCGTACATACGTGTATATATCCTACCATTTAGAAGTGTCAGTGAATCATATGATTAATTTGAAAAAATGTATTTTTATGAGATTCATATGAATACATTTCACACTGTAAAATATTATATTTTATAGTCGAGGTCTATTCTAGTTAGTGTGTAATTTATTTTAATGGTTTCATATATACAAAGCTCTAATCTGATTATAATCTCACTCAAACATATATGCGTGGTGTGAGGGAGAGATATATATTAGTAGGATTTGTGTATCTGAACCCAATTAACAGAACATATCTGAATATTTGTTATCAAAATATTAAGGAAATCATGAAGAGCCATAATTGCTTAAAAAAAACAAAGCAAAAGATAATTGTGGGAAGTGAAAGTGGCAACTTCTCCGCACTTTGTGCTATAAGTGCTAACTTCACATTGTGCCCCATGCTCATTTTTAAACTGTTGCATTCCAACTCTAACTATGAACTTATGTTTTCATTCATGATTCATCATGCGTTAGTTATTTTGTGAAATTTCCTGGCTACAAAGAAAATACAATTATTTTCCAAAATAAAATAGTTGGATGTACTTTGTTGAGCTTTTAAGGTTTTCATTCGCTTGTAGTGGTCCCAATATGTAAAACACATGTCAAAATTGATTGCCGTTTGAACATCCCACTGAAATCTAGGGTTCCTCCATGACGCCAATACTATTTTTCTGATAAAATTGAAAGAAAATATATTGTATACCTAAGCAAACGTATAAATGTACCACAGCATATGAAGAATTCAGAGACTGAGCCTCTGTTATTTATGAAAAGATGGTTAAAGTACAATTCCAATCCAATAGCTTATGAAATGATAGATTTTGAAACTATTTTATTATAACAAGATAAACCTAGATACTCCCAAAAACATATAGGAAAAATTCAGGCTGTATGTTAATCACTTCGACGTTTCTTATAACCAAAAATTAAACGCAGGATATGTTAATTAGTAACTTTTTTTTGGTATGTAGATTGTCATGGAAAAATCTTCTTAATTAGTAAATTAACTTGAAAAACTTATAGTACATCGAATTGTTTGTTGTTGTTTTTTTTTTCAATCAAAACGAATTGTTTATTGTTTCATAAGAATAGATGGAAATATAGATATTTAAATGGTTGCATTGATCGCCATTTTCTGATTCAGCCGAAGTTAAGCTGCAAAGGCCCGAGCACCAAAACAGCCTAAACATATATTTTATATTTTAATTTTAAGAACAAATAAAATACTACTATATCCACATAACTAAAATATCTTTATTTTTTTGCTTAAAAATAAGGCCATAAATTGTTTTGCTTTGGAATCCTTAATAATCTTGGACCAGTCCTTGGAACGAGACTTTGCAATGTTACTTACAGATCTAGTTAACACTGATAACCGCTTGTGTTAAATGGAGATGCCACATTTTGTTTTGATTTATTTGCATCCTATCACAAAGTTATGATTTATAAACTAAGACTGTTTAGCATTGTCCCATAGTCCCATTCAATAGTTAGTCTTTTAAATAAAGCTCACATTTAGTTTTTTTTTTTTNTCTGATAAAAAAGGCTCCATTTAGTTTATATTTGAAATAAATGCAGATGAAAAGAATCTTAATATTTCAAAAGAAACTGAAGAATTATTAATACGTTATTAAAGGGAACGATCATCAACAAAGACCCTCGAGTCAATCCAAAAAAAAATGACCTTAATTTCTTTGCAATTACTATACACCACCACCCATCCTGACCTCTTAAAATTTCGTATTTTCCCCATTAATACATGTTTCTTTTTTCCGTACTATTACATCACAAAACTCCTAAAATCGTGTTTGCTAATTTGATTATGACTATTCCTACGTCCAAACAAACCATTTGCTCCCCATCCGAATTTAAGGCCGATGCCCCGAAGGTGACCGAGAGAATCCTCTTCTGCACAGACTGAAAATCCAGAAACTACATGATTTTATTTTTTTGTAATACAAGCAAATAATAAAAACCCATCTTGTTATAGTTAATAAATAAACATAAAATGTGAGAAAATTTACAATCTTTCTGTCTTGTTTTAATTAATGTTTTTTTTTGAGATGTCAGAGGAGAAAATAATAAAAAGGAGAAAAAATCCTAGTTCAGAACCAAACATGGATCACTTTCAAAGAATCTGTTGTTTCAATTTCTGAAGAAATTTGTGTTCGTACGTTTGAACTGCAGAAGCAGTTTGGAGTTTAATGCAAGAAGTGTAAGGAAGTGAGGCATGGGGTTGCATTAATGATCACTTTGAGTTTCTTCCTGTCTCTTACTGTTTTCTATCTCAGAAATTGATATTAGGAATGTGAATAACAAAACAAACGAATGAAATACCATGCAAACTCTAATATGGATGTAGTAACAGAAAATCTGTATTGCTCTACTAATTAAATTTTTTAATTTAGTAATATGAATTCAGAGTCTATTAGTATAAACCTAAAGTAAACAGAAATTTTTGGAGTGCGCTTCAAATACCCTTGTAAAATTACAGATGACTTTGTATGGCAACTTTTTAAAATTGCTAAAATAATTTCTTATAATAAATATTGAATATTTTTAAATAATTCAGTACCCACTCTATAAATCTATATAACTAGTCTCT
>Ga0041059_1000133_pt1 | contig 44496 bp, 44 predicted proteins | sample AraColnosormetaG_FD_56232 | JGI IMG/M metagenome (GOLD analysis project Ga0041059, IMG submission 56232) | Arabidopsis roots microbial communities from North Carolina, USA - Col MF nosort | ecosystem: Host-associated > Plants > Roots > Unclassified | place: USA: North Carolina | collected...
TTTTTTTTTTTTTTTTTTTTTAACTTGTTCCTCCATATTTTAGATCGAGAATGAATACGGGAATGTGATCTCGTCGTATGGAGCAGAGGGTAAGGCCTACATTGATTGGTGTGCCAACATGGCCAACTCTCTAGACATTGGTGTTCCATGGCTTATGTGCCAACAACCAAACGCTCCTCAGCCTATGCTCGAGACGTGCAATGGATTCTACTGTGACCAGTACGAACCAACCAACCCGAGCACCCCAAAGATGTGGACAGAGAATTGGACCGGCTGGTTCAAGAATTGGGGAGGCAAACATCCTTACAGAACCGCTGAGGATCTTGCTTTTTCAGTTGCTAGATTCTTCCAAACCGGAGGAACTTTCCAAAACTATTACATGGTTAGATTCAGCTCATTTTTATTCGTTAGTATTAGTAACCAATCTTATCTAAACCTTTTTTATTTAATGTGAAATTTTACAGTACCATGGTGGTACTAACTTTGGAAGAGTCGCTGGAGGTCCATACATCACCACTTCATATGATTACCATGCTCCTCTTGATGAATTCGGTATAAACAACTTAACAAACAAAAATGAAATATACATAACGCTTAAAATGTAGGATTATAGGGTCTTGACATATTTTTTTCAGGTAACTTGAACCAGCCTAAATGGGGTCACTTGAAACAGCTCCACACAGTCTTAAAATCCATGGAGAAATCGCTGACTTACGGAAACATATCAAGAATCGATCTTGGCAACTCAATCAAGGTTAGATCCGGCTCTGTTTCTTTTGGTTATATGTTGACGTTATCATCAATTAACATTCAACATGTTTGCTGTATCTGTAATAAGGCGACGATTTACACAACAAAGGAGGGATCAAGCTGCTTCATCGGTAATGTGAACGCAACTGCGGATGCTTTAGTCAACTTCAAAGGAAAAGACTACCACGTACCGGCTTGGTCTGTAAGTGTTCTTCCGGACTGCGATAAAGAGGCTTACAACACTGCAAAAGTGAACACTCAAACATCAATCATGACCGAGGACTCTAGTAAGCCAGAGAGGCTGGAATGGACCTGGAGACCGGAGTCCGCTCAGAAGATGATTCTTAAAGGCAGTGGAGATCTCATTGCCAAGGGTCTTGTAGACCAAAAAGATGTTACAAACGATGCTAGTGACTATCTTTGGTACATGACTAGGTATATCTATGATCCAACATATATATTAATTACCTAGACCTACAATATCTTGAAATAATTTGTATTGTCTTAACTTATTTTTGTATTCATTAGGCTTCATCTCGACAAGAAAGATCCACTTTGGAGCCGAAACATGACGTTACGGGTTCACAGCAATGCCCATGTTCTACACGCTTACGTCAATGGAAAATACGTCGGTAACCAATTCGTAAAGGACGGGAAATTTGATTACAGATTTGAGAGGAAGGTCAATCATCTCGTTCATGGGACTAATCACATTTCACTTCTCAGCGTTTCCGTTGGACTACAGGTAAGATGTGAAACTATAGTTTTTATATAAATTTCTTTCTCCAAAATTTGTTGTGACAACTAAAGTTGTGGTCATATGTTATAGAATTATGGACCTTTCTTTGAGAGCGGACCAACTGGAATCAATGGTCCTGTGTCCTTAGTCGGATACAAAGGAGAGGAAACAATCGAGAAGGATCTCTCGCAGCATCAATGGGACTACAAGATTGGTTTGAATGGATACAACGACAAACTTTTCAGCATAAAATCTGTTGGTCACCAAAAATGGGCAAACGAAAAGCTACCTACTGGTCGGATGTTGACATGGTACAAGGTCAGTATTAATTAAAACCTTCTACAAAAAAATTATTTGTTTTTGCAAATGAACGGTTTCTTACAATGAAATGTTATATCTTCAGGCAAAGTTCAAGGCTCCTCTTGGTAAGGAGCCAGTGATTGTGGACTTAAATGGTCTCGGGAAAGGTGAGGCTTGGATCAACGGTCAGAGCATTGGTCGTTACTGGCCGAGCTTTAACTCTAGCGATGATGGTTGCAAAGACGAATGTGACTACCGTGGGGCGTATGGTAGCGACAAATGCGCTTTTATGTGCGGCAAACCAACTCAAAGATGGTAACTAAACTACTAATGGTTCCTTCATTACATCACATAACTTTGACTTATAATTATTAACGTTTCATTATTCTGAATCTCTGATGGCCGAACTCTTGTAGGTACCATGTTCCACGATCGTTCTTGAATGCGAGCGGACATAACACTATCACACTATTCGAAGAAATGGGCGGTAACCCGTCAATGGTGAACTTCAAGACAGTAGTGGTTGGAACAGTTTGTGCCAGGGCTCATGAACACAACAAAGTGGAGTTGTCCTGCCATAACCGGCCGATTTCAGCCGTTAAATTTGCAAGCTTTGGAAATCCGTTGGGGCATTGTGGGTCATTCGCGGTTGGTACGTGCCAAGGAGACAAGGATGCTGCGAAGACCGTGGCTAAAGAGTGTGTTGGCAAACTCAACTGCACTGTCAATGTGTCTTCCGACACGTTTGGTTCTACTTTGGACTGTGGAGATTCACCTAAAAAATTGGCCGTGGAATTGGAGTGCTAGATTAGATCTTAGCTCTAGCTAGCTAGTGATTGCAATAATTTCCATCAAATAATGTCGTACTTGTTTTTGATCTATCAGGTTTTTTAGATGATTTGGATTTAGGATTGTGGAATAAATATTATGATCGAATAAAAGTTTCTCTTGTTTAAATATTTTATCTTGAGATGGTTTTTGTTCTGACCTTTATATTATTAAGCAACGACACTACAATTTGTTTTCTCTGTTGTGTTAAGAAATAAGTTTCACAGTTTTCTCTTTAACAATAGCCACAATTTTGTTTATGTCAACATTAACCACATTTTATAGTATCTGTCGTGCTCTTAGCTAAGGCGAAGCATACTTCAAAAGATTAAATTACTTTCTCATTACACATAATATTTATGATTTTAAAAGTATTATCAGCATTCTCCTCATATAGTACTAAAATTCTTTTTTAATTTGGATAGTGTAATATTTTTGTGATTACCAAATAATAGATGTTTTAGCATGATTCATAACAAGAAAAACATCTCAGAATGATTTACTAATCTATAAATTTCAGAAAGTGTGGCAAGAGGGTTAGGTAACGACCCGACCCGACCGCCCGGATCGGACCCGTTTAAGACAAAAAAGACCCACCCGGTTAGAGCGTTCTAGAACACTTGGGCAATAAAAAGAGAGGAGTCATGTGTTTTAGTCTATCTAACTCTCTCTCTACTGCAATTTTTAGGGTTTTATCCTCCGAAAGTCTCAACCTTTTTCTTATCCTCAACAAGGTATCATCACTCACTCTCTTCTCTTTAGCTACCCACTCCCTCTCTCTTCACTGTCTATTCGTATTATAGAAATCCTTTACAACGAGAATTGAATACAAAGGTTTGAACTTTGGGCGGATAAAGTAATCTAGTTCGCTCAATAGTGGTTGGGTTTTACTCTTATTTTGGTGAATCTGGGAGAAATCTTCATTTTTGCCCATTTGTTTATCTGTCTCTCTCAGTTTCATACTAATTGAGAGTTTGTGTGTTTTGACGGATAGGAGAAATGGCGGCGACTCAACTTACAGCGTCACCAGTGACTATGTCAGCAAGGAGCTTAGCCTCGCTGGATGGTCTCAGAGCTTCGAGTGTCAAGTTTTCATCTTTGAAACCAGGGACCCTTAGACAGAGCCAGTTCCGTCGTTTGGTTGTCAAAGCTGCTTCTGTTGTTGCCCCTAAGGTACTTTTCTCAATTCTTTGTTGTTTGGTTACTTGTTCTGGATGATAACTTATCTGAATCTTGGATTGTTGTTTTGTTGTTTTGGCCATTCGTTTGTGTTATACAATCCAATCCGCTAAATGATGTCTAAAGAAACTAAGCTTTAGATGCTTCTAGCTTCTCTTTTGCAAGCTTGGTTTGTATCTTAATGGCGCCTTGTGAGACATTTTGAGAAGTCCCTTCTCTTCTAGTTAATAATTTTCTCTGTTTATTGTGTATGGTTATTTACAGTATACTTCAATTAAGCCATTGGGAGATCGAGTTTTGGTGAAGATCAAGGAGGCAGAGGAGAAGACTTTAGGTGGTATCTTACTTCCATCCACTGCTCAATCAAAACCTCAAGGAGGTGAAGTCGTTGCCGTGGGTGAAGGAAGAACTATTGGGAAGAACAAAATTGATATCACTGTCCCTGTAACAACCTCACTACCCTTCAAGCCCTCTTTCTTTGTTTGCTTTGTTGTTTGCTAATAAATGTATATCTGATATGCCTCCATCTTTTTCCTGATGCAGACTGGAGCACAAATTATCTACTCCAAATACGCAGGAACTGAGGTGGAGTTCAATGATGTGAAGCATCTTATCCTCAAGGAAGATGATATTGTTGGCATTCTTGAGACAGAGGACATCAAAGATCTCAAACCTTTGAATGACCGAGTCTTTATTAAGGTTCGTCCCTTCTGTTTTACCTTAGTCATCTTATTATTGACTCTGCATGCAAATGTTAACTTCTGTTTTGAAATGTCTTGAGTTTAGGTTGCTGAGGCGGAGGAGAAAACAGCTGGAGGGTTGTTGTTAACCGAGACTACCAAAGAGAAGCCTTCTATTGGCACGGTAAGTGCTCACTTGATATCATGTCCATTCGGGGAATCTGATACTTTCTTAGTAGCTTGATGTGATAGTCAGTTCATACACAAGTTCCAATTATACATATTCTCCTCTTCATTTTATGGCAGGTGATAGCAGTTGGACCGGGTTCCCTAGACGAGGAAGGTAAAATTACGCCTCTACCAGTATCAACCGGAAGCACAGTACTTTACTCCAAGTATGCTGGTAACGACTTCAAGGGCAAAGATGGTTCCAACTACATTGCCCTCAGAGCTTCAGATGTGATGGCTATACTTTCTTAGTTATGTTATATCTTTGTAATCTGCAACTTGTATCCCAATTGTGGAAATTTTTTCCGTAAACGGCCTGAGCATAATCTGGAATAAAGACTTGAGTTTGAAAATGTGATTTTATTGCTGATTTCATGTTTTTCCTTCTCTTTTTGGTTACAAGCGGTTTCAGTTGATCAGTTAAACTTGGTAGAAACAGTGACTCACAGCAAATAAAATCTCCGTGTAAACTTAGTGGAAGATATTTTACAGGTAAATGCTCTACAGTGCCCAGTGGAAACTTGAGACATGTTATCAACGAGAAGTTATATTACAAAACGAAGAAAAAAGAATCTTTGTCTGTGAGAGAACTCTTCTGCCATCACCGGTTAAACGAAGTGGCTGAGTTATCATCATAATGACCTCTCCAAGCATTGCCACTGTCACCGCCACTACAAGCTTGATTAGTAACTGGTACACCGGCAAAGTTCCCGTCTAAGCTCATCTGCTGAACCTCAGCTGATGAAAGGATCTTAATGCTCTGAACACAGTTTACGAATTCTCTGCAAAAATCACGATTTTAAAGGTTAGCAAAAAAATAATGGAACTTCTAACAGTCTGATGTGTGAATGTAATTGCTCTCTACTTACTCCCATGGATCATCGCCGACGAGGAGGATGTCATTTTCATGATCGACATAAACAAGTTTCCAGTCAGATGTTTGAGGATCTTCGAGCTGTCCTTCGATCCCAAACATGCGCGCTAGATCATGCCTCAGCTCATCGTAACCTCTGTAACGGTTGACGTCTATTGATCTCCCCACTGAGCCTCGTTTTTGCACCTGTAGGAAAATTTAACATTTGTCAAACCGAAAACATAACCCAAATATCAACAAGCATAGATCAGAGCACAATCGAACCTTTGTATAAGTTCGCATTCGCTGAGTCTGAGCTGGCCACAATCCACCACCAAGAACTCCAGCATCGTTGACAGCTAGATCGTTCGAAATGGCGGGCACATTGGGGACACCAAAAGATTGAGTTCTTACAGCTGAAGTAGACATCTCTGTACCAATGTCATTTGTCACTCCTCCATAGTTTGAAAGCATGTTCTGAAGATCTTTCTGGGAGTCATATCCCCTCGAGAGTAGCGTGTCAGGCACAAAGCCATTATCAACATTAGCTCCACCGAGCAAGCTGTTCCTGGAATCACCGTCAAGGCCAAAAGTTGGAGCCAAGAAATTTTGTTGTCTGTTGTTTTCGCCTCCATCTAAACCGTAAGAAGTTCCAGAGGCAGATGCTTCTAGTTGATGATCTGTTAAACTAGCTTTGGACTTTTGCTGACCCACGAGTTCTTGTTTTAGCCGCATATCGGATTTGCTGTAAAGATCCTGAACAAGATTACCAGACATATCAATCGCTGCATCAGGTATCAAGATCGCTGGCCCGCTTTGGCTTCTGTTGAGAAAGCCTGAAGAAGAGATCTGACAGTTGTTGGTGGAAGGCGACGTTGAAGAGGAAGGTGCATCTCCTCCATCTGTGATGCCTGAATAAGCTTTGACCCCTCCCCCAACCGGTGGGTTTTGTTTTTCCTGAGGTCGGCTCACCAGCATTTGAGGTGGTTGCAACGTCGATAAGCCATTGTTAGTGCAAGATGACGGAAACTGATGACCTTGAGAGAGAGTAGGCAGCTGTTGCAACTGCTGGCTTTGCAATTGATGGTGTGGTAACTGAGACTGCGGCGAAAGAAATTGCTGCTGCTGTTGCTGTTGTAATCTCTGTAACAGCTGAAACTGTATATGCGGCTGTTCCAAGAGACTCTGCTGGAATATCTGTTGGGCCTGTGCCTGGTGAGCTTTCTGCTGCAAAAGTGTTTGCTGATTCTGCCCGTTGAGACCAGGAGGCTGCTGCTGTTCTACTTGTCGTGAAAACTGTGTCTCTTGCGGCGGTGCGGACATCAGATTGGATGAAGACTTGCTGGTTTCAATTACACTACTCTGGCTAGTGCTAGCACCTAAATGGTGATGTGCTTGTTGAAGTTGCTTAGACTGTTGTTGTTGCTGTTGAAAGCTTTGATTAAGGGAGCTGGACGGAGGCGTGATGACACTGCTTGCCATTGATCCCGAAACTAATTGTGGTTGCAAATGATGTGTAGATGCTTGTTGCGACTGATGCTGCTGCGCTGCTTGTTGACCATTGTAAAGCTGATTCTGTGGAACCTGAAGTTGCTGCAACTTATGTTGTTGTAACTGTTGTGGCTGTGGATGCGAGTGAGATTGCAATGGCTGTGTTCTTAGCTGCTGCTGCTGAGTCTGTTGCTGTAACGGTTGTTGATGTTGTTGCTGCAGTTGTTGTTGTTGTTGCTGCTGGAGCAATTGTTGTTGTTGCTGAGACTGCGATTGATTGTTGTTGCTGTGTTGTTGAGACTGCAATTGTTGTTGCTGCTGCAGCAACTGTTGTTGTTGTTGCTGTTGTTGAGACTGCGATTGCTGTTGTTGATGGTTCAAAGAGGAGTGCAACAATTGCTGCAGCTGCTGTTGTTGGGACAACGTAGTTGGTGGCTGAGGCAACTGAGACATTGGGGCTTGCTGATTCTGTTTGTTAAATTGGAGATTTGAGGAGGAAATCCCCCCGTGCGGCGTCTGAAAGCTCAGTAACTTGGAGGGATCATCAGTGCCGCCAAGATTGTTGTGCAGCGCCGCGGTTGGCGAAAGCATTGATGGGAAGAAACCTGGCTGTGCAGCAGCAGAGGGTAGCTGGCCGTTCTGCTGCTGCATATTCATCCACTGAACTAAACTCAGACCAGGAAAGATAGTACTCGAAGGGTCTTTCATCTCTAAGCTATTATCAAGCCATGGCATTGCTCTCTTCAGTGCAGACTCCATGTCAGTCTCATCATCTGCAAGAGCACCGGAAATTCCGTCCTTGAGGAGATTCAAAGAAGTTGTGTCGAAATGAAATGGTACAAAAATTTACCTGGCATTCCAGGTTGTCCAGAAAAGCGAGGTCGGAAAAATGGAGGAGGACATATGTAGAAAGGAGTTAAAACCGGTTCAATGTCCCAAACTGAAACTCGACTGGGCCTATCACCAGCAGCTGACTCATCCCATCCAATCTTTAGCAGAAACAGAAACAAAGCATAACTAAAATGAATGGTGCAATGTATCAAGAAAGACAAATCTGACATTCATCATGAGTTTTACTTCAAACTACCTGAAGATTCCGCCACTGAGAGTTTTTCCATCTCACTGGATCAAGATCACTGATACCGGTAACTGTACCCATATACCGACGAACTCCACATTCTTCAGTCTCAAATATCATTCTAAACCGCATACCGAGGGAAACTTGAGCGTACATCGCTTTGGTATACTTGGCTAAAGGAACCACAAACTCAGCAGGAGCAGCCCTGAAAAAACTCGGTTGTAAATCTCTCAGCAATTGCCATGAAACAAGCATATATAGTAAGGTTAACGTAGACAAAAGGAAACATAGATCGCCACCTCGGGTTGTAGAAAATGGTGAAAGGACTGTTATTAGCATTAGCATGAGCTGCAGCTGCAAGAACTCCGATGTGCATGCTATCACTTGATATTACAGATGAAGAAAGTGCAGGCTGTTGTCTATTTGCACGTCTTATCCCCAACAGAAGTTGCGCCTTTCCATCTCTTAATTGAAAGAAAAAAAGAATTAGCATCTTGACAAAAAAAAATACCGAAAGAGAGCATTGGCACATTGAGATTGATATACCTTATAAAAAGAACAGAGTCTCCAGCAAAGAGCCTTTTCGTGCTGACAAACACACTCCAGCCTGTAGTTAGCAAGTGCCTTTTTGGTTGACCTGATAAATGTCAACATATCCAAAACGTAAGAACAATTCTACGAAAGCCAAATTGATTAAAGAAGGTAATCTACCAAAAACAAGGTAAAACCTCGATAAATATGTCTGAAAGTCCATGTGTTGTCATGAATATCCTTAGCAACAAGCTCCTGACAAGGTGGTTGCATCGAGAAATCCTAGTAAAATATTGCCAACAATGTAAGAAACTAAGGCAATACAGAGATACTAACTATCAGATGTATAAGAAAGTATTGTATATACACCAGAGCAGGAAAGATTTTCTCAGCAGCTCGTCGGGGTACAGAAAATCCACCGTGAGTACTTGTGTCACTCGCCGTGAGGGTTTTGCAGAAAAATTCATTAGGTTGTCTGTTTAGCTTAAGACCCATGTCAGAAGCAAGCAATGCATCTCTGTCATACTGTTCAACAAAATGCTCAGAGCAATTAGTCCCTCCCTACTCCTTAAATACACCTATAAATCGAGTTATTCAGTGAAAGGTAAGCTACTTTGTTTACTGGCTGAAGAGTCATCTGCGCATAGACCTCATCCGTCTCAGGATCAGCCTGGTTCACAGTCGACAATTAGCAAAACATTAGCAACTCAAAAGCAAAAAATGTTAAAACAACTAGCCTAAGAGGCCATTATAGATATTTAAAAGATACCATACATTCAGTGTAACATTGTGGAGCATGCATATGAGCTTGGAAGGAAGATTCGGGTAACTTGGTATGAAATCAGTCTGCTTCTGCATTGAAGCCGCGACCTAAGAAACAGAAAAATAAATAGCAACCACATGAAATTTCCAATCAGCGACTCATTCTTGATCAGCCGCGAATGATACCAAACTTTATTGAACAACATACTTGCTCACTGTGACCTTGAGGGAAGTAAACAACAAGACTTCCTGCTGGAGGCAACGAAATCAATGGCCCAGCACAAGCGTGCCATAGCTCTGAGTTTATATTTCTCCTTTCTCCTGCATTCACACAACATCAAAGCTGTGATTACTTAAAATCTCTAGGATCTTCATTCAGTTACTATTATCAAACCAACAAGATAGGAGAGAACTGCTCTAAACCAACTAAAAGCCACAGTCTTTATAAACCAATACAATAGTAACTTAGCTTACTCTCTAAGCAGAAAATGACCGAAACCAATTCAATTCAGGTTCTCAAATCCAGCAATTCTGAAGAAATGTGTGACCTCTTCTACTTAAAACTTGAATCTATTCAAATCCAGCAATGAATTTCTTCTACTAAAGGATTGACATTTATCAGATACGAGAAACACACAAACCTTCAACAGGATTAGGAGAAACTCCATTTGATGAAGGAGCTTTCATGATCACTCAACTTTACTTTCTCTGAAGAATAAACCCAATAAATAATCTGAATCTGAGCTTATACAAAGCTAAGCTCTTTGCGTGAGAGCTTCATCAAAAGCCCTAAACTTTCACTCAAGTTGTTAATAGCTTCCTAGCTCAAGTAACAGCAGAGAGAATCGTTAATCAGAAATGGGGAACTCCAAGATCTCAGCTTTTTATCTCCGACAGAGCCGCCAATTTCTCGGAAATTTTAAGTATCTCAAAGAGATCAAAAACCACGACTTTTCACACGCGGAATCTCCGGAGAGACAAACAAAGCATACGACCTTAAAAAAGATTCCGTTTTTAACGAAGCTCTTTATCTCGAGTCAGATAATTCAAAAACACCCACAAAGTTACTTGATTCAGCTGCTCTTCTTTGTTTTGCTTTCCTTTCTTGGGGGGAATCAAATCAAAGAGACGGGTTTCTATAAAAAGAAATCTGGAAAATGAATCGAAAGAGAAAAACAAAACTTAAGGATGACCAAGGACAATCGAAGATTAAGACTCAAACGTGAGAGAAAGAGCAACAGAGTTGTCGGAAAGGGATGATCAGCGACCAGGACAACTACCAAAAGGTCTGCTAAAGCACAGGAACAGCTTTTTCTTCTTCCTCTCCTTTTTTTTTCCTTCTCTTTTCTTTTTCCGATATTTTTATTTTTTTATACCTATTTAGTTATGCTCATGAAGCCGACATATTCACTAGCAAACTGGCCACGATTTAATTTCTTAATGTTATTATTGTCCTCTAAAATTTTAACTTTGACACACAAAAAAACAACTTTATTAGTGTTTTCTTTTTCCTTATCTCTGATAATTTGATAAGTTTTTTTCATTAAGGTTATTATTACTGTATCATTTATTGTAATACTTGATTAGGGATAACATAGATTTATAGGGGATGTATTGAAAAAAACAAACTAAGCTGACTAGCTAGTTATTTGATCAAAGTGCGTACATATATGTTTGGCAATTTCTTTTGTAGTTAACTATATTTAATTCAGATAGATTTTAGGATTCATAATTCATCAAAAAATTTTATGATTTTCATTATTTTGAACAAAAGCATTTTACTAGAAATTTTGTGGAGTTTTACATGGTTGGTTCTGAGTTTCATAAACTAGCGTTCATGTTTTAAACGAGAATGGAACTTAAATGTTTAGTAATGAGTTCTATAATAACAAACAAATCTAAATTCGCTTAGATCATCATTATAAACAATTGATCTTATTTTGTTGTAAATGTTGATTAATTGATCAAATCTAAGTACATACAGCATATGCGATCACAAAGAACAATATTTTAACGGACGATTTCATATCAAAAATGATAGAAGTTCTCTCTTTGTTCATGATTCTTTATTGGTTTCTTATATTAATTAACCTAAACTTTTGTCTTTTGGAAGAAGTGTTATAATGTCACACAAAATAAAATTACATATGATGATCACAACTTACACTCTTTTCCCAGTACAGCCATCATTCAAAATTTTCCTCTATAATCGTTAAAATGTCTACCCAAAAAAAAACGGTGATATATATTCCTAAACATATTGGAAAACCGAATATAACCATAAATATGTCATTGTACAAACTACAATCTATTTGGTTTAAGGCCACATAACAAGTTTTATCTACCAAAGACTGAACCTCCATATTCATCACAGACCATTGTAAAATGCATGTAAACCCTTTGAATGACCCCACATCAAAAAAGAAAGTTACAAAACAGTAACCTCTTTGTTAGTTTAGGTTCGATCCAAAACTTATTTGGCAGGAATGCTTAAAATTCTATATACTTACAACTTTAAGTGAAGGTAATATATATGTATGGAATGAATGGATGTCAATTCAAATAAGTGGCAGTGAGTAGCGACATGATGTCCCTGAGCAATAAATGCGTGAAGACAGAAGTTTGGAGATTGGATGAATGTAAGAAGGCCTTTTGAAGTTATGGATTTCGACGCCTAGCTTTTTTTTTTCTTTTTTTTTTGTGAAACTTTGAGGCCTAGCTAACGTTTAAAAAAAGAAAAAGAAAAATGTTAATAGTTTTCTTATTACAAAGTGACCGAAATTTAGTATGAACTCCGAACTACGACTTCATGCATGTATTAAAGTTGGAATGAAAGGAAGAAGAGCGTGACGCATTTCAGAACCGGTTGTGTGTCCGTATGGTGTCCGCAGTGGAAAGTGGAAAATGAACAAGATGAATAACTCATATACTGTCCTAAAGATATTTCCAGAATCACATCAACGTATTTTAGCCGATTTAATGAATTCGACAGTTGGTGTTGACAATATATGTAAATGTAACCACAAAATACACCACTTGAGTTGGATGAATTATCAGAGAGAGACGAGGAAGTTTCGTTACGATTCCATGATTTTCTCGACTTTACTATGTCATTCTGATATGCATTATTTGTTAATTTGTATGTAAGAGAGAGTTGTGGAAAATAATCTACGTACTGATTAATTTTTTGCGTTTTAAGTGATTTTAGATTTCCGCTAAACATAAACTTTTCTAGCATAATTTTTGTAAAACGCTAAACATAATTTTTTAACATAAATTTTGTAAAACGCTAAATATAGAGAAACGTTACTTTGCTTTAGGAGATTTTCTCGTTACTTTTATGTTTAGTGGTTTACAAATGTTATACTATGGTTAACAAATCTCGAATATTATTTTTAATAATAGTTACAAAAATTTTGCTATTCTTATGTGTTATCAATATTCATATTTCTTGTAGAGGATCCTTTAATTTATCGAATATTTGTATTTGATGATAAGTTTAATTACATTATTATTGAAAATAATAATTGAAGAAAAAGGAACAAACAATAAAGAAGGGCCTCTCACGGCAAATCCCACCTGACGTGGTCACACTCCCACCCCATTTCACATTGGCTCTAATTGTTGTTTGGTGACATGAGCTGGTTTGCGACATCTCTTTCGCCGTGGACCTGGATTAGTCAAATCTATTCAAAGAAAATGTACATTTTACAACTTCCTTGAAATTTCAAGAAAATATTGCTTTCAAACGATCTAACTATTTTCAGAAATATACAAAAAATCTGTTTACTTTCTAGAAAAATTCACAAACAAAAAAATTATAGTTTAGTTTTGTATTCAAACTGACCATTGTGGTTGTATAATAACAAAATTAAGAGCGTCGTTAACTATTTAAAGAAGAACAAAAACAAAAAGTCTTAAATGATTCTACATGTGACCATTTATTTGAGAATTAATTTTAAGATATGTTCATAAGACGAATTATATTATATTTTGTAGGGGTTTTCTTTTTTAACAAAATAATGTTTCTATTTGGTTTTTATTTTATTTTTATTTTGTATACTCGAAAGTGTAAATAATACTGTAAAATAGAAAATGATAATTTCTATTAACTTTAGATAGAAAACAAAATTCTAAAGCCCAAAATTGTCGTGTGTATGTATTTGAAAAAATTAGTTGGTAAATTTTTCTTTTCATATATATGATACCAACATGGGTGGATTAGGAAATGAAGCGAAAATTCTAGATACTTTTAAGAAATTTGAGTTTAATTATATAAAATGTGGAAACTAATTAAGATCTTCGTCGTATATAATGAACAAGCATCAACTGGAATGATTTAAGGGACCGGAGATTTAAAGTACATATATACATTCTTTTATTGATATCAATATAAGTTAGTACAAAATGCTGAGTATAATTGGATATGAAAATGAATATGTCTAATAATCAGCTCTTGACTTCTTAGAAAACAATGCCCACCCTTTTCTCATGCCTCTTTAGCCATTGTATAGGACATTCGTTTTCGACCGGCTCCAAAATCCCATCTTCTAGCGCAATCGAGTCTCATGCCGCAAGTTTCCTCGCGGCACTATGGATTTCGATCGAAGCCATTTTATTTGTGATCCCGGATTTATCAGTAGTCTTAACGACATGATGCCATGTCGATGTTGGGCTTTCTTGATGGGCCTGATTTCTCATGAGCTTTGGTCAAACATTTATAGTTTATGAGTTATACGCATACGTTATCAGTCTCAAGAAATCGAGTTTCAGTTTCATATCAAGACAAAATCACATGACGTACGTACGAGAGTAACAAGTCTTTCAATCGAATCTCAACGGATCCATAACACCGTATACTGACATAGAGGATAAAATAACATGTTATTTATTAGACCATAATCAGAACTACGAAAAACGACATTATCCATAATCAAAAACTCATTTCTATATATCGTAGCGATAGATAATCTCACACTTAAAACACATGAACGAAAAACCAACACACACAATAAAGACCGTCCATTAAAACGATCTAGTGCATTAACATCAAAGATGTACGTCGTGGGGTTTGCCACGTGTCTCATCTAGCTGGTTGACCATGTAAAGCGCGTTGCTCGTAACCCTGGCCACTTTCGTCATCCACTGCTTCACCTCCGTTTTGATTTCACCGTCGTCCATCCCTTGAAACCCATCGAGACACGTGTCGTCATCCGTAAGTGCCGCGCTAGCCCACGTCTGTGCATTGCTCATCTGCCACCGGAACTCTTTAGCTGAACCGCCAGAGACACGGAGGTGCTTCAAAACGCCGAGCGTACGGCTTAGCTCGTCCACAGAGTCTCCAATCATCTCCACACAGTCCACAAGCGCCGCTTTCTCTTGCTTCTTCTTCCCCACCGAGTCTCGCACCACCGCGAGTTTCTTCGCGGCGCTTTGAGCGTGGGAGAGGCTGATTTTTATGGCGGCTTGAGCTAGATCGCGGCGGTTGGTGATGGTTGGACCGGAGTATGACGAAAGAGTACGGACGCATAGTGATGGATAGCTCGCGTGTTCGCAGGAGGAATGCACGATATCTTCTGCACCATTATGACGACCATGTACGGTGGAGGCGGTGAAAATGACGGCGAAGGCAATAGCGACAAGGAAGAGATTTTGTGTAGGAGCCATTATCTCTCGGGTTAGAGTAAGAGACCAAATTAGGGTTATGTGTGCAAATGAAAAGGAGAGTGGTGGTGGGTAAGAATTTAAAGTCGTAGGTCCGTAGAACATTACTTAATTACCCTCAGATATTTCCTATGTTTACGTGTTTTACGTGTAAAAGGATAGGGGTAGGAAGGTGAATGTAGCATCTCTTGATTATGGGGGAAAATCTGTAAAATTAAATGCACCGCATATTACAGAACAGAGAATAGCGAATCCAGCGAAAGAAATAAGACTGTGCAATGCATAGATTAATAACAAAAATGTAAATAATTTGTATATGTAAGTAACGATACGAAAAGGAACAAAACTTGTAGAATTATTGGCGGACTGGTCACCAGTGCCCAATTATTTTCAAAGAGGTTTCAGAAGTTTGGGTCCACGTTGGGTTATGAATTGACAAAAGAGGTTTCAGAGACAAAATCTTTATCTGCCATTAAATGGCTGCCATTTCTTTTGCTCCACTCTTGTAACTTTTAAGGGTAAACTGAATTCTACATTACATTTTTACATGCTATTAAAAACGAGTAAAAATTAAATCAAAATTCATATTCTGATATTGAATTTGAAAACAAACAGCAAATTTGATTAACCAAGTATAATTTACTAAATAAAATAACACCACACTATTTTATCCCAAAGAAATAAAAAATAACACCAAACTATCCTAAAGTTTTGGTCTGTAATAACTTTAATGATGCTTTCCTAGAAGGACCCACTTAAAAGAAAATGTCACATCTTCGTATGTTTATTTGTTTTGGAGATTCAGGAGTCAGGTCAATTGTGTGAAAAATAACTTTGATCATCGTCTTTGAGGCCGCTTTAGTCTGCGAAAGATCGACAAGTTCACAATAACGGAGACCGATTTCTTCACCATAACCATGTGATGATCGATATATCCCAATAACTTCAAGGGATAAGTTGCTATCTAGTCACTTATTTGAACTTAATTATTGATTTGGACAACATACTATTCACAATTAGCAATTTAGTAACCTGGTCGTAACCCCACACATTGAAACATCCTGTGTACCCTTTTAAAATTTCTGTATTTTCAAAACTGCCACTGGGTAAATCCTTTCTGATTTTGCCCATGTCGTTTTGTTTTCCCCTTTTGTCTCGTCTGAAGTCAAAACAAAATTATACAGAGAATGACGAAAAAAAGAGAAATCAAATCCAGTAAAAAAAATTAATTTTCGTTGATTCCGTCGGAGTGAATCAACGTCAATCTCCTCGTAATCGTAGTAAAAGTAAGATGTATTCTACTAAAGGTAAATTTTCAACTTAACCCTAATTTCGTTTTATGTTTTCGATTCTGTGAATTTGTGAATGCTTAGTACCGGAATCCCAAATTGAAATGCAGATCCGGCGGTGTCTTCCACCGGAGCTTCATCGGACGTTGATAATTGGGACTTAATCCCTACTTTGCCTAAAGGCCTCTTCGCTGTTGACGGTTTGCCAGAGGGTGCTCGGCTTAACATCTACTCCACACCGGAGTATTTGGGTTCTCTCGTCAAGCTACTGCACGGTTCTGAAGCCTGGGCTATATTAATGTCTTCTCAATTTAGGAAATTGTTCTTACTCCCTGTTGAAAGATGCTCTCACTCAGCGAAATTGATCCATGGAATGCTGTCGCGTCAAGTGATTACCCGGAAAATTAACGAACTGTGGGTGGTTTATGGTGGGTTTCCTTTTCGTTTTTCTCTGCGCGAGTTCCACATTTCCACTGGTCTTTTGTGTCATCAAATTCCCACTCAAGCTGAGGTTGAAGAACACCAAGACCCTGCATATCTGTGTGTTTGGAATCGTCTTTTTGGGGAGAAGAAAATTGTGTTTGTCACCGAAGTGCTTCAGATGCTCCAAGATGATTTGGAAGCGCCGGCTAACAAGAAGCTAACGACTTGGAAAAAATTATGTCTAGCTCTAATAGTCATTGTTGATGGTGTGGTTGTATGTAGCAACCGGTTAGCCGGGAGAGTAACCTCTCGGTTTGTTGAAATGTTACATGAACCTGAGTTTTTCATGGCTTACCCATGGGGCCGTGAGGCTTTCTCTTCAACAATGGAGCGTTTTGGCCCTGACCTTGGGGATTCGAACCCTATAGTTGAACTGAAGAAACGTTTATGTCAGAAAACCAGCCTTTGTTATGGCTTCCCTCTTGCCCTTCAGCTTCAAGTCCTCAACTCTATTCCGGCCCTGTGTAGCAAGATAAAAGATCCTACTGATATGAGGAATTTCATAGACCGATCTCCTGTTGTGCTGGGCAAGACTATTCTCCTCCGTGAATCTCCTGTTCTTGAGGTTGAGTGTGATGCTAATGTAAGTAATATTACTTTTTCCATCATTTTCTTCTTTTTTTCCTGATCTTCTATTTATATGATAAGCCACTTGTTTCCATTTCTCCCAGTTATCTGTTGCCTACACTTTGACTCCCTCTGTAGTACTTAATGAGAATGAATTTGCTTGGTCTAAAGAAAACGATGATCCGAAGGTTGAACATATGCTTGGTTTGATTAGTAAAGGTCATCGATTCCAACCTAACCAATGGCCTATTGATGCCACTACTGTGCAACCTACTAATGATGAACAACACCCTAGTGGTAACCGGCGTCCCTCTCCTGGCCTGGCTGAAACCTCACAAGCTCATCCTATCCCTGAGATGTCAGCTAAAGAACCAAAGCAGTCATCCTTCCCCCCCCCCTCCCCCCGCAAACCCTTTACTCGTTCAGCTAGCAAGTCGTGTGGAGTAGGTCCGTCTAATCCTATTTGTAACCCTCCTTCCAGGAAAAGCAAAAATAGTGGTTTTGCTGCGCCTGCTGATGGCTCTCATCCGCGCGGTGAGAAAGGTTCTGCTGCTTTTGTTACCCATTCTGATTTGCTGGGGTTGAAGGATTGGTTCTCTCAACAGTTACATTTGCTGCGCTCTAATTTATTTGCTGATATGGAGAAGCTTGTAGAGTCGAAGTCTGCCTCTTTCAAGTCAGGTGTTCGTCCTTCCCGCAAAGTCAAAACTTCTCTCAGCAAGAAACCTTCGCCTTTTGTCAGCAAAAAACCTCCTCCATCTGATTCCCGTAAGCGTCAACGCGTAGAAGTCCAATCATTATCTCCTGACACTTCTAAGGATATTGTTCAGGATGGTGGTTTCCATGCGCCATCCTTTGACTCTCCTTTTAACCCCAACTTACCAGCAACTGAAGGTCATGATGATGCCAAATCTACTAGTCAGGTAACTATACTTCTCTTCTCATTGTTTTCTTATCTGTTTCAACAATACCTTAGCATTAATCTGTTTTGTCATGTGTTCTTGGCAGAACTTTTGTGGAGACACTCAAGAGCCACCTCTCCCAATGAAAGATTTAGATGTGGTAAATATATGTGTTCCCTTTTCTTTCAATATTTCATTTTCTAGGGGCCCTCCAAACCATATAAATGTATTTCTCCATTCTTTTGAAATACTATTTAGGATCAAGTAGGGGAACACCCAATAATCCTGCCCTGGCCTTCATCTCCTTTGTCTTCACCCAAAACTCCTTCGGCGCCTTCAGATCAGGTATTCCTCTAGCCATTTTGCTGGTTAAGATTCAGTCATAACATATGGAATTGAGGAAATAAATCTGGTGTCTTGTTTTATAGGTATTTGGGGATGGAGATGAAGTTGACTGCAATTCGTCAGCCATTGTCCCTGTAGCTCCTGCATATTTTCTTCACGAGACGATTAACATTCGACAGCCAGTTCTTCAAAAGCGTGTTCCAATACGGTCTCGGTACCTTGACCCTGCTCAATATAGTGTGGACGCTAGGATAAGTGCTTTGTTTAAAAGCCGAACCAAGAAGCCTGCCTACAGCCCCCTTGGGTCTTTGGATGAGCTTGAATTTGAGAATTTTAAATCTCTTCTTCAAGAAGATACAGACCAGTAAGTTATTAAACACACTCTTCCTTGCTTTACAAATTACTAATCCACCATCTGCACTGGCCACAAGCTTTCTAATGCACACTTTTTGGATATTGCAACCAAGGACAAGTGGGTGACAACTGAGGTAATACATACTTGAATCTTTCCATACAATGTTACTAATGCCTTATGCCAAAATTTAAGCATATTGTTACTTCTCAAACAGCATATGCAACTTATCATGGGAATGTTGTTGAGACGCCGCTGCAAATCATATGCCCTCAAACGGATTACCATAATTGACACTTGGTTTACTGCTCTTCTGATGACACATCATGAAGATTTCATGCAATGTCAAGACAAGGGAAACTACGATTGGGGTTTATCAATGAAGGCTTATGTAACTGGCAAATCAATCGGAAATCTTATGAAGTCTGAATTTCTAAGGAATGTTGATGTTGTCTATGTTCCTATGAACTGGGGGTCCTGTCATTGGGTTGGCTTGGTAATCAATCTTCAGCTCCGTAATGTGCTGATTCTTGACCCTTTTAGTGCCCCCTTTCCGGACGAACAAGTTTCGGTGATGATCAAACCTGTTACAGAGTTGCTTCCTTCGCTGCTTAAAAGATTTGCAATTCCAGCTCTCACTGAAAATCTCACTACTGAACCCTTCGATTGGTCCCGAGCATCTTCCATATATGACAACAATGGCGATGGCGACTGTGGCCCAGTTAGCTGCAAGTTTCTGGAGATGCATGCTCATGGTTTAGGTGTTGCTGACATGGCTCGGCTTACTGATGATGTTGTATCGAGGTTTAGGAAAGTCTATGCGATGGACACATATGCCACCTTTGTTGATTCCCCTAATCAAGCCGCCTAGTGCTTTGGATGTTAATATTGTTTTTTGGATTATAAACTTCTACTTTTCTTCACTCACCCTCTCTTCAAACGATTATGCGTAACTTTTGTATTTATTTCTGAACTTTTTATTAGTTTCTCTGCCTTGTAACTCCTTGTAACTTTCTTCCAAACTCTCTGTTCTAAATATCTAACTTTCATTACCTTCTCTGCCTTGTCACTCTTTGTTTTTAAACTCTCTGATATATTATTCCAACAAAGTTTCAAACTGTACATTCGATTCTGTACAGATATGTCTGTACAATGGATTCTGTTCAGAGTATTTCTGTACAATCGATTCTGTACAGTTATAAATGTGTTCAATTAGCACTGTCGGCAAATCTTTTTTTGTTCCCAAATTTGTACAGATATTCTGTAAAATTATTCAAATGTACAGTTTGTAATTAGTGTACATCTTGTTATCGTACATAAATAAATATTGCCTTCCATCCTCTTAGGTTCATGATACGAGCTTGGGGAATCTATTGTCTTCTCTTCCAAAACCTCTGGCCAGATGTCTTCCCCACAACTTAATCCACCATTCATGTAAACTGTACTGTATATAAGAATAGCACTGTCTGGCAAATCTTTTTTTGTTACCCAATTTGTACAGATATTCTATACAAATAGTCAAATGTACACTTTGTAATTAGTGTACATCTTGTTATCGTACAGAAATAAATATTGCCTTCCATCCTCTTAGGTTCATGATACGAGCTTGGGGAATCTATTGTCTTCTCTTCCAAAACCTCTGGCTAGATGTCTTCCCCATAACTTAATCCCCCATTCATGTAAACTGTACTGTATATAATTTGTACAGTTTATGGAGCTGTACACATTTTGTATCGTACAATTACTTACTAATATAGTAATTCCCATATTTTTGTATAAGTTCACTTCCATCCTTTTAGGTTCTCTTTTACTTGCTTGGTGAATTTTATATGGTCTATTCCAAACCCTTGGGGCATATGTATTTCCTACAAGTTAGTTTCCCATATATATAAGCTGTACGAGTATATATATACTGTACAGTTTATGATTTGTACAGTTTCTGTATCGTACAATTACTTAATAATATAGTAATTCTCATTTCTTTCTTACTTATCTCTCGTTTGCCATCAATTCTCTCCCTATAAATATCTTATTTCTTCCAAACCTATATCCACTTACCTTTTCGATCACTCTATATCTATTATATTTTCCTTTTCAGCAAACGAAAATGTCACTATCTGATTTACCCGATGATATTTTCCAAATCATTGTCAAGAAGCTTGGAGATGAAGACTTCAATCATCTAGGCCCTATCATTCGTTCCAACAAGCGTGGGAGGGACATCGGTTTGTCTCGAGAGATACTTAAGTCTGCCAACCTAATGGGTATGTGTCTACACCCACCTAACATTTTCCCCGGCCAGCTATTTAGAAATTTTTTTGTTCGATGTTTGGAATTCGAGAATGCGACGGCCATGTACTATGAAGCTATCCGCCTCATTGTTAGGGAGGAAAATGTGATGGGGTCTCTATTTTTGCTTAACCAACTTGTCCCCACCTACGACTATGCCACTATAGCATATGCCTTCTTCCAAATGTGTGCCGGGAGAGGTGATCTCGCAGGTACCACTTTTGACACCATCTTTGAACAAAACTCAGTCTCCAGGTGGGGCTCTATTTATTCTTTCGAGTTAGAGGTCAAGTGTGAAGCTCTTATTGACACGATTATGGATTTTCAACCACATTTTGGCATGACTTTCGCTCCTGACTGGAAATTTGCCTCCTCCGACTGCTTGAGCATTTCCGAATGTCCAGATTGGCATGGTGTTGAGTACTTTTGCGAAGGATGTTACATTTACTATGTTGCTTTGCGTATTCTAGAAGTTCTCTAGTATAATTTACGTTTTTCTTTATGCGATGCTTTATGTAATTTGTTCCTTTTTTCGGTCTCATGTAATCTCCATTGTATTGCTTATATTTTGGTATCTCCTATGTTTTCTCCGTCGAAGGACTGTAATTACTTGTGTAATATTTTTGGGGTTTTCTTTCTGTAATATATTATCAGTCCCGATAACATTTGCTTATATAAGAATTAAATATAGAACTGACAAACTTTTTAACAAAAAATATGTACTTCTCTCTTCTTTCTCCAATCTCATAATGACTGTTTTGAAAAGCCATTTATCTCCAAACCAACTATTGTCAGTTGATGTGTCTTACACGCTTTTTAGGTTTGGAAGTTTACATTGGTATCCCCTATATCCTATCCCCTATATCCGTTTGGATAAGTCCTTCTTTCCCACACAAACTATATTATTGCCCTTAGTAAAAATTAACTAATATTTTAAAGAGGTAAATATTGACACTAACCACTAATTACTAACCCCTTCTCGCAGGGTTGTCTAATCTCACACCCACTTGGAATCTTTGCATGCCTTGATAAGTGCATCTAATATAATTTACAATTTATTTCTATCAACAGTTCTACTTTTATCACCTCACATAAATTTACTTTTACTCGGTGCCCTAAATACTATTAAAAAATGCTCAAAACTTCCATCATCTTATCACCTCACATCTAAACTTTGTTGTTCGAACGCAACTACATTTAATTTGTTGTTCGAACGCAACTACATTACAATTCATCATTAACAGGATCATTACAAACAGATTCATATTCCTTCTTACTTTGGACTATAAAACCAAATTAACTATTACAACCAATTCATACATTACCCTAATTAAACAGAATTAAAACATTACCTCCTCAGCGTCTAAATATTACCTAAATTATACAGAAAGAGAATATTCATAACATGACACAAAAAACATAATCTTAATTTAATACATAAAAGGATTCAAAATTATTTTACATTCTTACCTCAAACCATTACAGCATCTGTGAAACTTTTCTTGATAACCACCACAAATAGCATTCATTGCACAAGATCTCGTAAGGACCAGACACAGTTGCACAATCCATAGCACAATCTGGTGATGGAAGCTCCTTGCAGATAGGATAGACGAACGTCTTTCTCAAAGGAAAACTGGTGTGCCTTCTATACGGTTGTAAGTCATGTACTAGCTCCTCCCCATAACGTCTGACTTCCTCTGTTCCCAACTTACAATGTTTACCGCCAAAGACTTCGAGATAATGAACAGCCATTTCTTCATCTCCAGCACATATACTTAGTACTCCACATGCGAATGTGGCCAGCCCGTCATCGGGCACGTTTTGATGTAGCAATGCTATTCCTCTTTTGACGTCTCTTTCTTCTGCCACAACCATTAACCCTTCATAGTAAATAGCTGTATTGTTCCCAGAATTAAGGCATCTTTCAAAGAAATCACGGTACCTCCCTTTCATTTGGACGCCAGTTGTTTGACAACGAAATGAGTAGAGGTCGCTTGGATCAGTACAAAGGCTGTAGATGTTTGCATCTTTCAAAACATCGCTGCGGTACACAATATTTCTTCCCCTAGTTCCAGCTTTCAAAATAGGTCCTAGTAACCACCATCGATCATCCGCCACCAGCTTTACAATTTTTGCTAAAATATCATCTGGCAAATCAGGCATCATCTCCATGGACATCGTCTTCGCTCTCTTTTACTCAAGTTTCTTTTGGTTTTCTATGTTTCTTATGTTTTCCCCCAAATTACTTGTGTAATGTTTAAATATTGTTATGAAGTAGCCTCCACAGTTGTCTGTGTGGTTGACAGTTGGAGGTCTTTAATGATTAACTAAAAGTTTCGTTATGCTTTTCCCACTCATTTACACATCAGGTGTATTTACTATGTGTACAACATACTAGATGGATGAATAGTCATACTCCATCCATTATTCTGTACAAATCATGTTTGAGGTACATGTTTTCACCTTTTGTACAACAAAGGCGCTGGATATTATATATACTATCCAGCGCCTGACTGTACAATTGTATAACTGTACAGTGCTTTTAATCTATTGCAAAATATCATTATATTTCAAAATAACATTAGAAATACGCTGATTACATATCCTTGCAAAGTCTAATATCACTTCATACAACGTAGGCAGTAGACATTTATCTGAAACATTTGTGACCATATTTCATATATATGTCTACCCCTAACCAAAACATCCAAAGTGTCCTATAACCTTCTATTCAAAAAACATTCCCCATACCTATGGTTATTGTACTCCATAGTCCAAAAGCCTATTTTCATAGGAATTAACTACGCAAAACCAAACCGAATTCACCAAACTTTTAAACCAAATGTAATTTGCCAAAAAAACTTTTCGCCCCTCATCTTTCTCCATCCCATCATCAACCAAGTGGGTTGGTGCATGTCACCCTATTGTGTCCTAGCCCTCCACATCTTCCACACTTGTTAGGCTGTTTCGATTTGTTTTTCCCCTACAACATTATCACGCCATTATATTACTTTATCTTATTGATTACAATATGCAATTCTGAAGCACAGTCCTCACCACTAACCTCATATTCTCCTACTGAATGTATCCGGAGTTTTGGTGGTCTTCCTGGTGGTCTCTTTGTTTGTGGAGGCATTAAGCACATCACTCTTATATCCTCTGGCACTTCCACTTCGGCTGGATCCTGAACTGGTAGGATAGCTCCTTCGACCGTTGGTTGCCACATTTTAATTTTATGCATATCCCCAACTAACAATTTGTATTCAAATCCCCTTTCGTGAGCTGCAGCCATTGCGTGTGTACATGGAAGTGACCTCCCTCTTCTGGAACTCTAAGCAACTGCAAGTACGTTTCTGCAGCGAGACATGGAAGTGACCTCCCTCTTTTGGCTTTACCTCAAAATCCCATCTTCCAACAGCCAATAAAATCATCCCCAAGCCTCCCTTAAATCGTTTTAGCAATTCCCTTTCTACTGCTATTGGGATATCACCTACGGTTCTTGCTATCCTTTTTCTGCGTGTTTTAAACCATCTCCCTAGCATTTTTCTTATGAATTCTATCAGTGCTAATACAGGGCTGCCTCTAGCTGGTAGCAATGCTTTGTTTAATGACTCTGCAATGTTGCTTGACATTAGATTATACCTCTCTCCTTCAAAATATGCCCTGCTCCAATTTTCAACTCCTATCCCTTCCAAGAATTCCCAACAACGAACATTCCTCTGCTTTATTCTATCATACTCATCATCGAAATCTTTCTTCCTGTACATACTTCCTGCTCTCCACACAAGTGATGGAAGTCCACTTTTTTCAGGTACTTTGCCTTAACATTCCTTCGTATGTGCACCAAACAAAAGCCATGATGTGCTTTAGGGTACACCTCAGGTATAGACTTCAATATGGAAGAGTTCCTATCTGAAACAAATGTTAAGTCTTGCCCATCGTTAACAATTTCACTCAGCTGCTGCATAAACCATCTCCACGACTCATCTGTCTCACTGTCCACTATTGCAAAGGCAATGGGAAATATTTGAAAATTGGCGTCTTGGCAACTTGCTGTAAGTAAGCATCCCAAATATTTCCCAAATAGGTCTGTTCCATCAACTACTACAACTCGCCTAACATACGAAAGTCCTCGCACACTAGCCCCCAAAGCAACAAACACATATTTGAATCAGTCATCACCATTATCATCTCTAACCGTTTCTAACTTCTACACTGTTCCAGGGTTTGCAAGTTTTAAGACATGTAGGTACACCGGTAATAGTGCGTAAGAACTCTCGTCTGTCCCTTGTGCTGTCACTACAGCCAATTCTTTCACTTTCCACGCCTTCCAGTACGAAACCCTAACATTGTGCTCAGTGAGAATACATTCTGGCAGGTCTCTTGCTCTTGGCCCACAATAAGCGTTTGCATATTTTGACCTCAAAAGAGCAGCAACAACCTTTGATGTAGCGTGTTTCGAAAACCTGCTACACGTTTCCACATTACAGAGATGATCAAGCTTAGCTTTCCTCACCTCATATTCTTCTGAATCACCTACTTTATGTGCAAAGACTCTCCAATCACATATTCTTTTGTCATCACATTCTGCTACTAGATAGTCTTTGCGGTACCTTGTAAATTTGAATTTGAATACGCGGTTTATTGCATAAATTGACAATGCCGTTTTGAAAGCTTCTCTTGTAGCAAATGTTCTCCCAACATACATATTATCATCCTCCTTTGTTAAGTCCACATGAGCTGCTTTCTTGTTCATCTCCTCGTCGGCAAACATAGGCTCAAGGTCCGCATAACCATAAACTTCATCTATCGTTATCCCAATCTTAGCTGCATCCTCAAGAGCTCTTTTCGCATTTCCTTTAAACAGGTTACCTGCACCCCAGACGACAACTTCTTTACCTTTGTTCCTATTTGATGGTGGATGCTCTATGAAGTCATCATCGCCATTGTCTTCTCCTTTCTCTGCTGTTTTACTATCACCTTTATTGCCCATATCTTCAATCTTATCTCCATCAAAGTCATCATCTTCTTCCCCACTTTTTTGACTATAAACAGAAGATCCATCAGAGCTGTCCTCATCGTCTTTACAGTTTTCAGTCCCTTTATCCTGTCCATCAAACAAATTCTCCACAGCTTCCAATTCTCTGCCTCCTAAAAGTTGCAGCTCCACAGCTTGTACGTGCTCCAGCAGGATATCATCATTAATCTCACTTTGTTTCCCATCTTCTCCTAACAAAGCAGCTTCCACCTCTTCTACATGTGTTACTAAATCTTCGTCATTTATTTCCCAAATTTCTGAAACCGTCCTTTTGCTACCTCTGCCTTCCTCCTCATCTATTGTCTTCGCTCTCTCGACAACTGCAGACATTAGGCTTCCAAAGTACCCAACATCCCCAAACCCTCTCGACGAAGATCCTCTTTCTAACCTACTATCATCACAACTCTGCAAACTCCCTAACTTCTCTTCCTCCCGTCCGACAATAGTCCCATCTGTCTCTCTGAAGCAGACAAATAGGTTCACAGATTTGTCTCCTAAGCTTAGAGATTTGAAAAACCTGAATTGCCAATCGTCTTTAATCATGGTTGGACCTTCCTCTACCCCTCTCAATACTGCCAATTTGTCCTCAAACATGTAGCTAAGCTCCACGAAAACCGTACGTTTCTCCATTTTGAATATTTGTTTCACCTTCAATTCCAGATCCACCAAACATTTTAAATCTGACATCCTCAAACATCGACCTTGCCGGAAAGTATCCATCTTGAACTCCCATTCTCCGGAGCTGTACAGAATCCACCTACCCGCTTGGGCGACGACAGTATCATCCGCTGCAATTGGAATTCAAAAATAGTCGGTTATGTCTGTTATTACACCTACTAATTCGCATTCAATTCCTGAACAAAATTAATCCAAAAAAACAAGTTCTCTCACCTTCCATTGGTGATAAACTTCTCTGCGTTTTATTGTTGAACATTTATTACACACAGCCATATTCTTATCCTTCTCAAATCAAATATATCTTCTACTGTCAAATCGTTTCTCGTTCCGCCCCATACATTTTCCTCCAATAACGATTCCATTATTAATATAATTTCCACAGATTTTTCATATCCTATCGCTAATCATCTACAAATAGCTACACTATTAAGAGCTTAAACCCTTCTTATTTTCCCCCCTTACATTTAAGTCCAACTGAAAATTTTTGTGCCCAAATGTGTAAGGAATCAAAGCCCATTTTTAGGCCCACACATAAACAAAATTCGTTACAAACACTCTATCTCCCCAGTGTCTCCCATTTATCTCTCTTTCCTGTCAAAAGGATTATTCGGTCATTTCAAACACCATCTCTTACCCCACCAAAACTTCTATTTCACGCTCCTCTATTACACGCGCATTCCAAGTTACCTCTTTTGCCAATTTCAAATAGTGACTTGCCGTATTACCCAATTATGTTCTCAAAAGTGACTACTTAGCCAACCAACCCTAACTTCAATGACATCAAAGTTTTTACTTAATGACTGTGTTCAGTTACTATTCACATTTAGAGATAAATATTAAAATTGTCTTCCACAAACATGAAATTATTATTTTTTATATACAAATCAGGATGGTGATAATAATATTACATGCCTTATGCAAATTTCCCGTTTTCCGTTTTAAAATGTGATTTATACTATTTTTTTATTAGTATGATTTAAAATATGTTCGGTTTTCATTTTTGCATTGCCTTAACTCGCATTTGTAAAAAAGTATATTACTTTTAAAAATGATCTATTGTTTCAAAGAAATATCAGAAAATAATATTTCTCAGAGTTGGCTCATTTAAGCTACACGAATAAAGCTGTCGACCAAAAAATATCCGAAAAAACTATGTAGCTATGTTAGAGCCAAACTGAGCTAAAAAAAATCCGGGTACGTCGATCAGACCAGAGTCTAGACTAAGTAAGAAGAATTCGTGGATTTTGCGGGTTTGAGGCTGGGAGTAACACGAACAAATACATGCCTACAGGCTACAGTCAAGTTTAAAATGGGCCTAAAAGTAAATGTGTGTAGTCAATTTTAGATGGGCCTTAACAAGAAAACGCACTTGTTTGTTGTGTTCAAATAGTTGACCCCTTGTCACGAATTCATCATCGCAATGGACGTGTTACCTAAGTTCGACTAGAAAAAGCTGGGAATCAACACCAATTGATATTGATTTAAGCGTTCCTTCTTGGTCTCTTGTGTGAAAATTATTTACAAATTACAACTTAATCAACCAACAAAAAAAAAACACTTCAAACCAAGAAAGCTTCTCAAGATTTAAAAACTTTCCGAAATATGAAACTTCTCTAATTTAGACACATGCCGCCGTTACTAGTGTTTTGTTGTCATCCCATAACCTTACCACATTTCCATTAATCACCGTTAAATCCACGTAACGGTACCAACTGTCATCACCATTTCTCATCCTCACCACTCCATCCCATTTCTCCCACCAATCCCCGCCACAATTACCCAAACCTCCTCCGTAGCTAACTGCCGTTAAATCTCCGTTAACACACCTCCCACCGTCAACGTCAACGTCTACCTCGTAGCACATCGTCAGCTTCCCCTTTGTCACTCCGTCATCGCATATTAACGGCTCCGTTTTCGTAACCGTTTCCTTCACTCGTGCAACCGTTTCTTTGACCGGACCGGTTATTGATTTCGGTTCGAGACGACCGGATTCGTTTTCAGATTTAGAACCGGTTAATTCTTCTATCAAGACACATGCATGGCCGTCTCCGACTCCTATGGTTGTGACTCTGATCCTCCAGAAGCTGACAGCGGCAGTCACGACGGCGATCCATGTCCAGACGTTGTTGACGACGGCGAAAACACCTAAGCTAGCGTATTCAAACGCCAACGCCTCTAATGGAGATTCCAAAGTCGACATCGATCTCTTTATTGAAGTGTGTATAATTTTGCAAAGAGGTGAACGATTCAGTCGGTTATATAAAGGAGAGAGAGAAGGGATATATAGATGAAATCTGGACCGTCGGATGAAGAGCAAGTTGAGTGAGGAAAGGTAAGCCGTTGGATGAAGAGCAAGTGGAAGTATGAATATTTGGTAGATGCTGAGAATCGAGAGCGAAAGATGCTTCTGTCTTGAAGAAAGATGCGCATATAGCCCAAAGAGTTATTCTCCTTATGGATTTTAATAATAGAAAACATATAACAAACTTAATAGACTTTCAATACGACTCTTTGTTCGTGTGCTTACGTTACGGTTGTGTGCATGACCGATACAACATTTACTAGGTGGAGGATGTTCCGTGTTCGTACATCACTAAATTTAGATAACTTTATTATCGATTTAAATTTTGAATATTAATTTTTTAGAAGTTGAGTTATATAAGTGGTGGAAAATCGCTTATTAGTAGTGTAAACGTCGGTTAGACAAAAATATTTTCTTTTATTAGAGATAGATTATAAACTAGAATTAATGGTTGGTCGGCCAAATTTTTATTAAAGGATGGGAAAGAAGTGATGATTAAATCGGTAGCTTCAGCATTACTAACTTATGTTATGTCTTGTTTCAGACTACCAAAAACCATTACTTCTAAGCTTACAAGTGCGGTCGCTAAATTTTGGTGGAGTTCAAATGTCGATTCTAAAAGCATGCATTGGATGACTTGGAATAAATTATGTGATAGTAAGGTAGATAGTGGATTAGGTTTTTGAAATGTAGATGATTTAATTCTGCGCTTCTAGCAAAACAATTATGGCGGTTGATTACGGTTCCAGATTCACTATTTGCAAAGGTTTTCAAAGGAAGGTATTTTCGGAAATCTAATCCTATAGAAAATATTAAATCGTACTCTCCATCTTATGGATGGAAAAGTATTTGCTCAGCTAGATCTCTGGTTAAAAAAGGATTAATTAAAAGAGTCGGATCTGGGGCATCCATCTCCGTTTGGGAGGATCCTTGGATTTCAGCTCAATTCCCGAGACCAGCAAAAAGTAATGGGTCTGTTATTGATCCATCTTTAAAAGTAAGTAACCTTATTGACAGAAGGTCAAACTTTTGGAAAATGGATATTTTACATGAGATTTTTGATCCAAATGATATCCCGTTGATAAGTGCCCTGCATGTGGGTGCGCCCAACAAAGAGGATACTCTAGGTTGGCATTTTACAAAATCCGGAAAATATACTTTCAAATCTGGATATCATACTTCTCGGATAGAATATATAGATACAAATTTGTCTTTTATTGGTCCGGAGATCACATTGCTTAAAGCATATTCTTGGAAAGTGCAATGTCCGCCAAAGCTACGCCACTTTTTGTGGCAAATTTTAGCGAGTTGCGTGCCGGTCAGAGAAAATTTACGGAAAAGAGGCATAAATTGTGATATAGGTTGCGCAAGATGCGGTGCCACGGAGAAAACAATTAATCATACACTTTTTCAATGTCATCCAGCTCGACAGATTTGGGCGCTTTCACAGATTCCCACGGTTATAGGAATTTTTCCCTCGGATTCTATTTATGAGAATTTAGATCACTTATTTTGGAGAGTACAATCAGCAGTTGATTCATTTTCATATCCATGGATTATCTGGTATATTTGGAAAGCACGGAATGCAAAGCTTTTTGATAATGTGGATAAAGATCCACTTGATATTTTAAGTTTAGCGGAAAAAGAAGCACAATCGTGGAAATCAGCTCAAGTTGAGCTACATTCTGAAAATCCGGTTTCTTTTTTGGAATCACGAACTCGTGTGAGAAATATCTCAGAGGATAATGTTTATGCAGGACTTCGTTGTTTTGTAGACGGATCTTGGAAAGAGAGTGATCAGTTTTCAGGATTAGGATGGTTTTGTACATCATCAAATGAAGAAACCTCAAGCATGGGCACTACTAATCTCCGTAGAAGTCTCTCCCCATTACATACAGAAGTTGAAGCTCTTCTTTGGGGGATGAAGTGTATGATCGGTGCAGATAACTAAGATGTAGCGTTCTTTACAGACTGTTCAGACCTGGGAAGATGGTGTCTTCCCCAACCGAATGGCCAGCATTTTCAGGATATTTCTAGGAATTTCAGAGCGACAAGGATGAGTTTTCAAACTTCTCTTTATCTTTAATCTCACGACGCGCAAATGTAAAAGCGGATAATTTGGCACGGAATGTCCGTTCTGAATCGCATCACATCACTTATGTAAACAACATTCCACAGGAATGACTCTTTTGAGTTATAATTAAAAGCAGATGACAAAAAAAAAAAGTGTAAACGTCGTTTTTTTTTTGTTTTGTATTTAAGTTAGTATACAATGACCAAATTACACTCTCTTCACTTAAATAGTTAACACATTTACGAAGAACCATTCCGTATTTCCTTGTCTTGTTTTTTTTAATAAATAAAAACTTCTAAAATAGAAATAAAAAGTTTTAATAAATAAAAACTCCTATAAATAGAAATAAAAAGAAGAAAGATATGTTTTATTACTAAATTAAAAGAGTCATATTTTTATTAAAAAATATATATAAGACTCTTAGAAAAACAAAAAAATCATAAATAACTTATAGACCAACCATTTAAGCCCATCAGACTACTCCTTATAGAAAAGGTTATACTACGGCCCATTTAGACAGATAGAACTGTCTAATTCAAGAATTTAATTATGAGAAGAAACTTTATCAAAAACAATGCACATGAGAGAAGATTTTGTAAAATCCATCCATGATCCTCAGCAAAAAGAACACTATCCACAATTATATAATCTTTTCTTTAGAATAAGCCCACATCTTATAATAAGCTTCTGACATAAATTATCTTATTACTAAATTGATATATCATAAATTAACAGGATCAACTAAGTTAAGTAAATTATTATAAAATAATAATAATAAGTTAAAGTACATAATACATTATAGATCACATAATTAAAAACTTTAACAAGGAAGGCACGGATGAGGTGTTAAATGAATAATAAAGTAGTAAAGGGGTAAAATTGTAAAATAAAGTAAATATCGGAGTAAAGGGGTCAAATTGAAAATAAAGTAACCATCGGTATCGAGAAGAACGTGAGAAAATAAAACGGAAGAACCTGAAAAGGCGAAAGTGACGGGAAAGCCATCAAAACAAATCTGTGCGAGAGAGAATCAAAAACGAAGAAAACTCAAAAACTATAAAATCCAAATAAAGCCTAATCCCTAATTTCTCTCATCTCCCAAAATTCGCTTCTCTATTCGTTTTTTTTTCACCCCCACCAAATATTTAGATTCTATCGATTTTTTTTTCTTAATTTTTTTTTTGTAGTTTCAGTACTTAGAAATTGCTTCTTCCTCTCATATCATCATCATCGTTGAGCTCTGCCAGTCTCCGAGAACAGAATTATCCTTAAAAAAAAGATCGAAGCGAATCATAACAAACAAATTTTCGGGGGCTATTTTTTTTTGCATGGTGTTATTCATCGTGTCCATAGCTAAAGCAAGCTTCAATTCGTTTTCCTCTTCAGGTAATTTATACTCTTTGATAATGTAATTTACACGATTGCGTATTAGTCTGTTTCAGCTACGTGTTTTGGTTTCATCTGAACTATTTACAGTTTTTGAGAAGAACTTTGATTTAGCGGATTGGGATCAAATCTGGATTCATTTTCGCTGATTTTGCTAAATAAAGTTAGCGAAATTATATTTTAAAAAAAACTTAGGGTTTGATGTTCTTTAGATTGATTTGGTTTACCATAGATAAGAATTGGACCCTAATAATATTTAGGAATCTGAGAAAACATTCCCTTGATAAAGACGTCTTTGGGATCTGCTTCTCTGTGTATTTGGGTGGGTCCTCTGTTTTTTTTGATGATATTCTTTTCTTTATTTGGGACCTAACCTATTTATATAGTAATGCTTCAAATTGATTTAGAGGTCAATAAACTTGGTTAATTGATTTTTAATTCTTTCTCGTTACACAGATTTATAGTAATGTGTATTTTCATTTATTTTGATGCAACTGAGTCAGAAAGAAACTAATCAAACAGTTTTGTGACATTGTAAATGCAGCTACAAAGGGAAGAAGAAGATCATATGTGACATTTGATCTTTCGTTATACTAGCCAGATGGATGAAAACAACGCGGCCAAGTTAACCGGTATCAGGCAGATTGTCAGGCTTAAGGAGATTTTGCAGAAATGGCAAACCGTCACCATAGGCCCCAAGTCAGAAGTTCCTCCATTGGCAGCTGGAAAGCAAGCAGTGGCGATGATTTCGCCCGCCATCAACAAGAGGCTATTAGATGTCAAGAACGGTGACTCGGATGAGGAAACCTGTCAAAGTCCTGAGCCGCCTCATGATGTTCCTAAAGGGAATCTTGCTGTTTATGTTGGACCGGAGCTAAGGAGGTTTATCATACCGACAAGCTATCTTAGCCACTCTCTGTTCAAGGTTTTGCTCGAGAAAGCAGAGGAAGAGTTTGGGTTTGATCAGAGCGGTGCGCTCACCATCCCTTGCGAGGTCGAGACTTTCAAGTACTTGCTTAAGTGCATGGAGAACAATCTTAAAGATCTTCATCCTGATGACAACTCTGGTAAGCCCCCCAAAGACCAACTCTTACCTAGAGATCATACCATGAACTCAAATCCTGGTGGCCAGCCAAGGCTTAATCCAGGGACTGGGTTAAAGTCTAAACCCTGAAGAATCAGGTCTAAAAACATGCTGCGTTTAAAATGGGCCGGGCCAAGCCCGTTAACATTCACAAGTTTGTTTGATGAGAGAACAAGCAAGACGATTAGTTATTAGACACTGTTATGCTGATTCTTGAGAAACACTAATGGCTTTGTCTTGTCTTTTGCAGATGGGGAGGCAGTAGCAGCAAAGGAAGAGTAAATACAAGTCAAGTGATAAAAAATCTTAAAACATTTATTTTGTTTTGATTCTCTTGTTATCCTTTAATCATATACTGATGGAAATTGTTAATTAGGGATGATTACTTTGGGGTGTAATTGTAAAATCAGATTATCTTTGTGTTTTCCTGGTTTCTTTATTGATTCTCCATTCTTTTTTCAAGGGGGATTTAAGTTTTAGGACATGTATGTTAGATGTGAAAAAATTTGGTGGTCAAAGTGTGATACGAAACAAAAATATAACTTCTTGTACGAAAACATGTTCACATTTCTTGTCTTCTTCTTCGATGTTGTTATCGAAAATTGTTATGTGTGACAATCAAGTAGACTAATGAATAATATGCAACAATGTGGGGAAGATGGATTGTGGTCGAATTGTCAAGAACTGGTCGGATTTGGTATATAATTCGTATACACTACTTACGATTGTTTGGGCCGGAGCTAACAGTTAAAGAATTCTCCCAAACAGCATGCACTCGAATTCAGGAAAGACACAACTTCACCCTTTGCTATGGGACCAAAGTCACCAAGCACTACTTATTTGGTTTTCCATGTGTTTCCAATCTCCAAAAAGCGGTGTACCCCATTCCAAGTCTTGCATTCGTCTGTTAGCGATCCAGTCAGAAAAAAATTTCGTTTCTAATTTTTCACATAAAGCCTAAATATGTTTAATCGTTTTTTTTTTCATTCTGCATTTTACCAAATAAAATCAGTTTCTTACATGACTTTTGCCAAAACAAAAATTAAAAAACATCACATGTAGATTTAATTTATTATATTTTTTTTTCTCAGTCATCATATTTCTTTTGCGACTTTAAAAGATGCAAATCCGTCTAGACTTTATCAAAATTATTTATCTATATAATACGTTCATTGTTTAATTGTTTAGTTTGTATGTTTATGTGCAATTGTGCATGACATGCGTGTATACGTATGTTTTTATGGAAAAAAAAAGATACACGGATAAATTTTATAAATATATTTAAATACGTAGGGGCCAATCAATCTAAAGTAGATAAGATGAATTGATTAGGGTTTGAAATTTTGTAGCCCGTGATTGATCTAGTTCACGAAGTCAGTCAAATACAACATTGACATTGCAATTAGTTTTAGCTCTTTGTATAACCATTAAAAAATCATCATTTTTAAACTACATTGCAACTTGCAAGACAATATTTACACATTTAAACATTTATTTTATCGTTGTTGTATCATTTAACAGAAAATAGATTATTTCACGAAATACTATGTAAAGTGTAAAGTATACAAAGTGTAGAATATACAAACATGTAACATTTAATCATAAATATATTTTGAACCTAAATTAATCATAAAGAGTTAACAAGCGTAGAACTCGACAAGTTCGTAGACCGACTCGGGGCGTGACTCATCGGCGTCGGCGTTCTCCAACATCCAAAGCAAATGCTCAAACAAGACAACTTCGCACGACACAGAGATGGAACCGTCCTCGCTGCCGCATCCACCATCCACCGCCGCTAGCTGCTGGAAGAGCGGGTGGCTCACGACATCGGAGCTCACGTGGTATGTCCTCCGTGTTCGGCCTACGTAGACAGTTTGAAGGTCTTCAGAGGGGAACGCACTCACGGCGGAGGATCGGCTGTGATTGGTTTGAGCTGGTGGCTGGTTAGGCTTGGTGTTGAATGAATTGAGTTTCTTCAAAACTGATTTCAGCTTCATCAGTTTGTTTCCTCCTTTCGCCATTACCGATTCGGTTTGGAGAAGTTTGACGTCGGAAATGTAAGTCCGAGTGAGTTTTCCGGTGAGAGAGAGAGAGAGAGAGAAGCGAGGAAGAGGAATGTCGATGTCGAAGAGAGAAAGGAGAATGATGTTCTTATATAACTTGCTAAGGGTAGATTCGTAATTATAGTATTATTATTTTCAGTATAATTTCATGGTTTTAATAAGTTTGAGAACGTTTAGGTTATCAACCGATTTTTGAATAGCCATTATCCAATGATCTAAAAGTTTCCAAGAGCCGGAAGCAATTATTCGAAAAGATTATGATTATGAATTGGAAAGATAAAGCTAAAAGTATATATTAAAACATGCAAACCCACATCACTCCAAAAGTTTTTGTTATCCCAGTCAACCATATACATCATCATTTCCCCATAACCATTTTCTTAAAACTAAATTTGGCTAACGTTTTAACTACGTTGTGGTAAGAACCTTCGAGACTTCGAGTGTGTAAAGTGTAAACTTATATTTTGGATGAATTTTTGTTAAGTTTGGATCTTCATCACATTTGTTTTTGTGTCATTTCAATCCAAATGATGAAGTAACGAGTACCACAAACTTACTAGATTATATGTTCTATTCAATATGTACTTTTCTTCAAAGGATTTTCATAGTATTTATTAGAAACTTTAAATATATTCTCTTTTCTTTCAACGAATTTCAGTTAGATATTTAACTACGACAATTTTTCTTCTAAAAATTTATGGAGTTCCCATTTTTCTCGTTTATATAAAATATAAATTTCTTTGAATGAAGATCATAACAATATAAATGAAGCTGTGAACTTTATGTAATCACTTGATTATAATAAACTAATCCAACAACTAAAGGAGGTTCATGAACTTCTAAAGCGGCTTATTAGTTCTAATTAGTTAGGTAAGTAATTGGCTATCTCTGCTTTTGATTAAAAAAATTATCTTCTCTTTTTTTACACATAACATGTTACAATAACAAATACTATAAAATTGCAAAATTTTGTCATTTTGTTGTGGTTAGATTAGACTCCGACATTATTCATTTGTGAAGTTTATTTATTATTTACGTAGTATTGGCTTCTACTGTTACAGCATGTGAGTTCCGGAAGATTTGTCTTCTTCTTTTTTTACGTAAAATTGTTTATATCATAATCAGCCGACACAAGGGCATCAAATGTCTTTCTAATCATGTAACCAAAATATTAATATGAAATTGGACCTCCTCCTAGTTTGTCTACTTATAATTAATTGAAAAGTTTATCAATCTTCGTAATAAACTAGACATCATATTAATTAAAAGTGTGAGATTTATAAAAGATTGGCGGAAGAGTCCAAGTAAAGATAATATAGAAGAAATTAAGATGAGAGCAACGACCAATCACAGATTTATAGTATCAAATAAATTTGTTAGTGAAAATGTCAAGTTCTCTATTTTTGGGCGGACTCGATCACCTGCCAAAGCGTCAAGCTGTACTAGAGGAACCGTTTAGACGACTGAAGTTTCTTTCCCAAAAGGCCAAAAAACGTTGAAAAACTATCTTATAATGCATATGCATTCATAGTTTACGTTCACCATTGCAGACATATAATCTAAACCTTTGAAAAACCTAAAGCTAGCATGGAACTTACTCATAAAGTTGATACAAAGCTTTAGTTCTTAATATCAGAATTGCCTTAAACAAAGGGGAATGCACACACATGTGTGTTCCCCACTATTTAAGTGGTGCATAGCCCGTGGACAATAAAACCAAACATTTGTTTTGAGGAAACATTTATAAACAATACCAAAAGTTTAATAAATACTTAAACCGCTTCTATTCCCTCTTAGTGTATGTTGGTAAGCGAGGACCCATTTGGATCCTTTGATGTCTTTATTCAAAATATTGTATCATTAAAATATATATTGTCGGAAACCCAAAAATTCTCCCTATATTATTATCCCTATTTCTTCCAAATTATTATTACCTAATTAGAATCAATTTTATATCATACTTTCATAAATCCATGTCTTAATCACAAGGTGGAGAATCGGAGATACATGTAAATGATATGGACTAATCATAAGGATTATAACTCTGACACAAGGGTTATAAAAATGAGAAATGCTTCGAATCTATAATCATCAGAAGAAATAATATCATCCAATTTCTACCAACTTAGGTTATTTGATCAAGTTGTTCCACACATATATTATACAACATCGACATGAAAATCCGTCTTGTTACAAAGATTGTTGCACTATACATGTGAGAAAATCGACCATCGTCAAACATACCAAAACAGAAAAGACATGTGCAACAAGTTGGTGTGTATTGACTTATGCGTCCCTCTCCACTTGCATACTATTAATGACACTCTTAAATCTTAATACAATATGTGAATTATTTGATTGTAGCACAAGATCAAGTAACATTTGTAGATGAACTGAAGTTGAATGTACCTCTACGGGAGGCAGTAGATGTGAGTTATCATGTTATGTGTTTAGGACATTCGACCAATCAAGGAGTGAAAATGGTCAAAATGCTAAGGCTGAGTCAAAATATTCAACAAGATGGTTAAAGCTTGCTTTATTCTATCTCCACTAAACCATCAAGTTTATGTTGCCATTTACTAAGTTCTTTTTAGGTGGTAGAGACTCAAAATTCCAAGTTATGTTTTGTTTAAGAGTCTTTAGTTCAACATCAATAGCATCTTTCCATAAGGAATATGTCATAGCTTGCTTAAAAGTTAGGTTCTCTACAGGGCTGACTGATATATGGAGGGTTAAAATTTAATCTATTTTTTTTATCAAGAAAAGGAGATGTTAATTAAGAACTAAAAAAGAAGAGATGAAGCACAATGATAATGACGTTATCTAGCCTTGTCTTGTTACAACAACCCAAGTAAGTCCAATTAATAAGCCCATTGAAGATCCACTGTTAGTCCACCATAGAAATAAGCCCAACTTTAACAAACAAATATTGATATTGTTTTGTGATCTGATAATGGTCACACTTCTTTGCTAATAAGGTGCATTTGGTTACTGGAAGATGTAAATATTGAGAAATATTTTGCAAAAGACACTTTACTGCAATTAGAAGGGGAATCTCCCAACAGCCAGAATTCAAAGCAATGCCACAGAGGCAAAGGAAAACAAAGACAAATGATTGAAATAACAAAGAAGCAGAGGAACACAAAATGCGCTTCCCAATCCGAATGATAATAAGAATCAAAAGGAGATCTTGTTTTATTCTTCAAACACCGGAACCACTCTCTTCAAACTCTTTACTGGTTCCGAGTCTTTTCTCTTCTCTTCAATCATCTTGTGCAAGAGGAACAGCCTGAGCCTACAAGACGCAAAGAAACAGTAGAAAAACGACATTAGAAACAGACAAAAGTTTCAGTCTTTCAATGCAAAAAGAGTTTAAGAATGCATACCAATGGGCGATACTTCAATGCATAGAACATTTCAAGGTAACGGCGAGCCTCAAGACGGTCAAGGTTCGAGACATGCTTCCAGAATCCATACACACCAGTCAATGTCAAGAGCCTCTGTGAATAGATTTGCCAAGTGTATCTACAAAACATACACAAGATAAGTCAGCACCTAATATACTAGTAAAAGAACCAAGCCATGATGAGTTTATTTTTTTTCTTACTTCTCCTCAATCCTCTGAAGCCCTCCTTTTGAGATCTCATCCCAGTGAGATGGATCCTCCTTACACTTGGTGAAGAAATCAGCAAGAGTATCAGCAGCCTGATCACCATGGTAAGGGTCAATGTGGAAACCCGATTTACCGTGCACAATGATCTCAGCTGGACCACCTTTGCAAGTGGCGAAAGTCGGTAAACCACAAGTCATAGCCTCCACAACAGTTAACCCAAAGGCTTCATATAATGCAGGTTGGACAAAAGCACCCTTGGTGTCACAGATGTACCGGTACAGCTCACCGTTCCTTACCCGGTCCATCTGAGAGGAGATCCACCTGAACTGACCGTTTAGCTTGTATTCCTCAATGAGATCATACATTTTCTTCATCTCTGCTTTCTCTTCATTGTCCTTTGACTCTTTCCTCCTGTCTCCTCCAACAACAACCAAGTTAGCTAGCTCACGCAAGCGGGTGTTCTTCCCGTACCACTCAACAAGACCTGACAAGTTCTTGACACGATCAAGCCTAGCCATTGTGAAGAGAATCGGCTTCTTCTTGTCCTTGAGCACACATCTGTTTCAAAACATCAGATACATTAGAACGACACTCAAAATGTTAAAGATGAACATGAAGAGTGAACAAAAGCTTACAAGTGCTCTTTGTTCTCAACATCGCTGTAGAGGAGCTCCTCGATCTCAGAGTGGAACTTAGTCAATCTACGCTTCTCCTCTGTGTAAGGGAAGTAGATGCTCATATCAGCACCAGGAGAGACAATGTTGAACTTGGGATCAAACACATCAATCCCGTGAACAACTCGATACAATCCGGGAAGAGTAAAGGCTGTGTGGCTTTCATACTGCCCAACAGTTTCTTTGCTGCAAAATGAGTAAAGCAGACCATTGTTATACTGACACAACTTCAAAGAAACTACTTATGTTTACTTCATAATCAATCTATTTACCTTCCAGCAATTTCTTGGAAAGTACTAGTGATGATGAAATCAGTGTGGTTCATTGCGAAAATATCCGCAGTGAACTGGCATGAGAAATGGTACTTGTCGTCAAGCTTCTTCCAGTAGATATCAGAATCCGGGTACTTTGTTTTCTCAAGAGCATGAGCAATGGTACACTGTAAGAGATAATTCGCAATGCATTAGCTTGACGTTTGACATATCTCATTGGAGAGATGCTAAAGATTAAAGTTTCAAGAAGCCAAACCTGAGTGACACCAAGTTTGTGAGCCAATAAAGAAGCAACAAGATTTCCATCACTGTAGTTACCAATGATAAGGTCAGGCTTGCCATTCAATTCTTTCGATAGCTCAACCGCAGCATCCTGAAACAACAAGAAAGGTTCAGTTTGTCTAAAATGGCGAACAGAACATGGTTTTAGAGGAAGAGGATGAGTGTACTTCACCTCGGTGTAAGTCTCTAGATATGGCCAGACTTCGAACCTTGAGATCCATTTGCGAACAATACCCTTCTCTGTTCTGAAGGGCACACGAAGAATATCACAGTACTCAGAATCATAAACTCTCTCGAGACGTTCACCGCATGTAGTTCCTACCGCATCAGGTAGAAGTCGAGTTAGCTGCAACAGAACCAAAACACACAGTGAGAATCAGACATCCACAAGAATCCATGGTTAAAGCAAAATTACTAAAAACTTACAATGAGAATCCTTGGTTTAATGTTGAGTCCTTGTTGCTTAATACGTTGAAGCATCTCTATCTCCAGAGCACGAACTTGATCAAGAATGTAAACAACCTGCAAAGCTCACAAAATATTGAGCTCATCGATAAAGACAGAACAAGAAGTTTATCTCTACTAGAAAAAGAAGAAGATAATGGTCCTGACCTGTCCACCAGTGTCAGGGTAACCAAGAACATTGTCCTGAGCAAAGTAACCATGTGGAGAGAGGATCACAACGTTGAACACCATTGGTACTCTTCCAAGAAAAGTCTCAAGAGTGCAAGGATCAGGCGCCTCAAGAAGGTCCAAAAGAAGACGTATCATGTCAAGGACACGCTCTGCATTGTCTCCCCATCCCCTCTCAAGACCAATCTCCTCAAACTTGGCCTCAAACTCTTCATACAGTGTTTCGGACTTAAGCTCTGCTAGATACTCTTCTGCTTTCCTCAAGGTGTGTTGCAGAGTGTTGAGGTTCTGAATCTTCTCGCTCAACATCAGGTTCTACACAGCAAAAACACAAATCATTCAAACAAAATTCTGCGTTTAATAGAGGAGAGATTTAAAGAGATTTGATCAAATACCTTGCCCTGGTGGCTGTGAAGACGAAGGAACTTAAGCAATGGAAGCAAACTCTCCTTGTCATGGAAGAGCTTAGCCGATAAATGACGGTTAAGGAAGTCAACACCATTTCCAATGTATTTGTGGAGTGTTGGACGAGGGATAGACGCATTGAATGGCTCGAAATCAAGCTCAAGAGTGAAATTACCATTCTTACTGCAAATCAAAATGTCATTGATGAGAACAGAGTGATTATACAACATAGTTAAAGTTGAGAGAAATGGTTACATACACTCCATCAACGAGTTCTTCCTTGAAATGAAGAAACTCAGCAGGTTGGAGTTCTTCAACGACAAGAGCATGGAGATTGACTCGTAAGTATTCCCAAACACCAGGCCTTGGCCTCACAGCTAGAGCAACCCATGGTGGCAACACAATTGCTTCCTGTTTTTAACCAAACCAAAAAAGATCAAAACTTTAGTCTGAGAAAAAAAGATCAAAACTTTCACTACCCATTTGGAAATTAGTGTAAATAGTGTACCTGAGTGGATTTGAGAAGGTCAAAGAAAGGACCACCTTCAAGTTTCTTCCGGGTTTGTTCAGGCAAAGCTTCGAATTCAGCAATGATCTGGTTTTGTTGTAAAATACCTTTACCTTTGGCTTCAACCCTAAAAGAATCATGTGAAGTGATCAGACTATTTGTTCTTTAACCATTTAACACAAAAAGCCATCAAAAAGGTAAATACCTGGAAAGCAAGGCAAGGACTTCGTTTCTCTCAGAAACAAGCGTTTCGTTCAAACGCTCACGTTGGCTGTGGACGCGCGTTATCATACGTTCAGCGTTTGCCATTGATCCAAAAAAGAGACGCAGATAACAGTGAGAAAGTTTTTGAAAACTGCAGAGAGAAAATAAGAATAAGATTGATGAATATAAGATGAAGTCTTGTGTTTTCCATATTCACATTATATATAAAGAAAAACTATGGGTTAGATATTATAACAAAGGTCAAGATATTATAACTAAAAGTCAAGAAATTTATTGAAAACATGACTTTTCTTTTACGCTTTTAGCCTTCAAGCTTCCAAGGTTTTACGAAACAAGCCTAGAGCAGTAGAGCTAAGAGCTAGAGGTTGTTATTATATTCACGTACTTGACCTCTACATGTACACATGGCGAAACCAAAATTCGTTTTTGACTAATATATTTTCTAGCCGACATAGGACATTGTTTTACAAAATGAAATTGATGTTTAAAGAACAATCTTATCCATCAAATTCATTAGTTTTTTGGTTAAACGTTTCCTATCCACCATCCATTTTAAAGGAATGGTGTTTAGGAATCCATACAAGTTACAAAACATCTTCGTCAAATTTAATTCCAAGTGTGTGACATATAAAAAAGTTGGATGCAGACATGTAAAATAAAGACAAGAATAAGAATCCTGGTACACGTCATACAGTACATTAAAAGAAATTATGATTGTAAAGGGAAAACTAAACATATATTTTGAGTTTCTTGAACAGTCAAAAGTCTCTATAGTGGATTCCTTATTTGGAGTTTTATTATCGGGAGAAAATGGTTCATAATGCAAAAGAATTTTTCCGAAAATGTTTACTAAATTAAAGAAAATGTTGGACGTGACATTCTTTTGTTTTCTGCAACACAGCTGGAAAATTCTCTATGAGAAAATTCCTCTAAAAAAATTAAAAAGCGATAAAATAGAATACAAATCACGACTGATTCTTTAGAATATAAAAACGTTTTGGTGTTTTTTTACTAACCAGAGATTTTTCAGGCAAGAATTTTCTAAGAAAAAGAACAAGATGTTGTTTGATTCATCTTATTTTTCTGCTTTTTTGTCAGAAAAATAAACACAAAAACTTGTTTCGTTAACTATCATAAGAACGAAAAATGATTAAACTAAATGTATCAGAAAAACTTTAAACCAAACTTTAAAGATTAAAGAAGAAGAAATGAACCTGGAGTATAGAGAAGTGGTTTTGAGTGAGATGTGGAGGTTAATGTTCAATATGTTTCAGATTTATAGAGAGACGAATTTTTAAAGCTTGATACAAATTTTGGTAAGCTGATATGAATCATTTACTTCCCTCTGTTTCCTTCTACGTTTTATTTCTTGGGCTCCAAACCCAGAAGACTAAATATAATGGATTTAAAAGTCCAAGGAAAAGGGTGTTTTAGGAAAATAGGAAAGTTCTGAATAGTGTACATTTTCCTTAAATGTTATAATAAAACAATCACTAAATGTTTTTTTCCTTTAAATAGAATAGATATATCGGATATGTCACTGATCTTTGGATAATTGGATTAACAAGACATTTACATTTGATGATATGAAATAATATCTCTCTATCTTAATAATACTTGACAAACAAGAAAAATTAATTACACACAAATATCATATTTAAAACCAAAGTAAAAAAAAATACAGCTTTTAAACATATAAATTATAAGTTTGACTCTATGGAAATTTTGTTTGATACAATTAAAATGAATCATTGTAATAAAAGTTTGTTGAATAATTTTGACTAAATATGAAAATGATCTAAAGTATTAGTTTAAGGTTATATTTAATTTCCAATAAATGCAAAAAAAAAGTTTTATTAATTCTCAAATATTTTGCAATTCAAAATATTTAAATATTAATGTTAAATTAACTTTTCAACCCAAAAGTTTATTTATTTATATTATAA
>Ga0041059_1000134_pt1 | contig 44444 bp, 33 predicted proteins | sample AraColnosormetaG_FD_56232 | JGI IMG/M metagenome (GOLD analysis project Ga0041059, IMG submission 56232) | Arabidopsis roots microbial communities from North Carolina, USA - Col MF nosort | ecosystem: Host-associated > Plants > Roots > Unclassified | place: USA: North Carolina | collected...
TTTTTTTTGTTGTTGTAAAGTTTACTATGTTTCTTAAAATTTTGTCGTCAAAATGTAAAGTTAATATTTACGTGACTATACTTAACTTTTATGAAAATGTAAAGGATATAGGAATTTCCTTATTAACATACAAACGGGAGCTGTCTATAAAATATAATCGTCTCGAAACGAAGAAGAACGAAACATAAACAAAAGTGACTAAACAAAAAAATCGTTGTGTTGCAAAGAACAAGATGAATAGTGCTACCTCATATGCCATAGCCGTAATCGTTGTCTTCTTCGTCATCCTTTCGGCTATTTTGTCGTGCTGGTTTAGAGAGATTCTAAATTTTTTTAGAGACAAGAGTACGACTGATGTCTCTGCGAGTGAATAATTCCCTCCGTCGATTAAGGTAATCAACATTTTTTCTCTGAAAAGTATAGTTAATAATTGCAGGAATTGTGATGACTAAATAGTTCTTTTTTTTTGGTGTGGATAGGAACGATTATTTTGGAGATGCAAAATCAGAGTAGGGCGGGTTGTTGAATTTGTTTTGTTTGTTTTAGTATGACTAATTGTTTTAAGGGTTCTTTATTTTTATGCTATAGATTATTGAATTATTAGATTATCCTTCAATAGTTGCATCTATCGTGGTGTATTGTTTGTGTTTGGCGATTTTACATACAACAGTTATCCAAAAAAAAAGGATTCTAACAAACAAACACTACAAAGATTATGCAAGATCTCCAAGATAATTCCACAAGAGTTCATACTTATCTTGATAAAGAAAAACGTAATATCTATGATAATATGCAAAACTATTTACAAGTTTTAAGAAAAGCAAAAAATCAATTAAAAAATCACTTAAAAAAGACTTTATATTAGTTAATAACTTAATAAACACTTCCCAAACCTAAATGCACAACAAACGCATGGCCGAAACCGAAACGAAACACACAACACAAACCCTGCTCGGGTACGTCGTCGGAAAAATAGAAAGTCAAGCAAAAGCGGCAGGACTCGGCGGAGAGATCTCTGACCAGCTGCAGGTAAGTCAATGGGATCACTTCGCCGTAGTACGAGCAACCGCAGCCGGAAGAAGGGTACGGCGGTGAAGATGAATAGGATGCCTTCATCTCTATCGCCTCCTACTCCGCCTTGTAGTGCAATCGTGGGAGGGACGGGGAAGTCAAAGAAGAGAAGAGGAGGAGTCTGTCTATGGACGAGGTTTGATCGGACTGGATTCATGGAAGTGGCTGGATGTGACAAGAGCACCATCATCGAACGTTCTTCTGTTTCGGCTAAGGATTTAAGAACTGCCTTCTCGCACTCTTCTAAAATTCTAGGTATACACACGTTTGTGTCTTTTTTGCTGACTAGTTTTCACAACAGACAATAACAAATCCATGTCTTGCTATGACGCAGCCAGAGAGAAAGCTATTGTCCTGAATTTAGAGGTCATAAAGGCGGTAATTACTTCAGAACAAGTTATGTTGTTGGATTCTCTCCGTCCTGAAGTTCTTACACTCACTGACCGACTAAAGCATCACTTTCCTCGGAAGGATGGTCCTGAAAATATATTGCAAGCTTCTTCTCATGGTCATCAAGAAGGTGGAGAAGAGGGTTTGAAGAGTAAGCTTCCTTTTGAATTTCGGGTACTAGAGATTGCATTCGAGGTCTTCTGCTCATTTGTTGATAGCAATGTGGTAGACCTTGAGACACAAGCTTGGTCTATTCTTGATGAACTAACCAAGAAAGTCAGCAATGAGAATCTTAAAGACCTAAGAAGTTTAAAAACTAGTCTCACCCACTTGCTAGCCCGTGTACAAAAGGTAAAAGGTTATTACCTTTTCCAATGATACTATAATGTTGTGTGTTGGACGGAAACATAAAAGCTATAGTACATTATTCAGGTGAGAGATGAAATCGAACATTTCTTAGATGACAAGGAAGACATGGAAGACTTATACTTAACGAGGAAATGGATTCAAAACCAACAAACCGAGGCAGCATCAAATAGCATTGTCTCCCAACCAAATCTTCAACGGCACACATCAAACAGAATAAGCACCAGTATGGTGACGGAGGAAGATGACATTGATGATATGGAGATGTTGCTTGAGGCATACTTCATGCAACTAGAGGGAATGCGGAACAAAATTCTTTTGGTAAGTAGTAAATGTACCTAAATAGGTCTAAGAAAACCATATAAGTTTTAGATGCAAGCTCGGGTTATGTTTGGTTGTTATGTGTTAATGCCCGGTCCTTGGTAATTTAATATTTTTTTGAATTGCAGATGAAGGAGCATATTGACAGCACAGAAGCCTACGTGAAGATACTACAGAATAGTAGACGTAACGGACTGATCCACCTAATGATGCTTGTGAATATAGGCAATTATGCAATAACTGCAGGGACAGTGGTGGTCAACTTGTTCGGTATGAATATACCAATTGGATTGTATAGCACACCTGACATCTTTGGTTACGTTGTGTGGGCTGTCGTTGCGCTTTGCATTGTGCTTTTCATAGTCACCGTTGGTTACGCCAAGTGGAAGAAGCTACTTGACTGATAAGAGACTAAACACATTAGGTTTAGTCATTATGAGATTAGCTTTGTGGAATTCATTTTTTTTTTAGTTTGCTTTTTCTTATTGATTCAATGCTTTTGTTTTTATGTTATGGATTTTTGCATTAATAGTTTATCCTTCAAACAATTTTTCTATAAAAGGAGCTGGCTTCTTGATATATGTATGCATCATTGGTTACGAATCAACGTGTTAGGGAAAGCACAGATTGACGAGTAAAATCCATTACTTGGGAACAAGTTTATATTTGCATAGAACATACAAAAATGTTAACAATCTATGAGTGAAGTTTATGTAAATTTTCCTAGACTGACCTTTTGAGTGAAACTACTCTATGCCCGTTACAAACTAACAGTACGGGGTTACATTAGCCTTGTCGACACACGAAGGCCTCTTCGCTTTATAGTAGAAATGCGCAATCATATGAACCAATTCATCCGCCGTGCGAAAGTCTGCATCAAGTTCAATACGCTATGATAATCTATTGCTCACACATATTGCAAAAAAACATGAAAACAACGTTAGCAACATAGCTTATCACCTTTCTCCCTGTACAGAATCCGGTTTCCGCGTAAGAAGAGAATCTGTGGGCATTCCTTAGCTTTAAGAGCATATGCCAAATCTGTCTCGATGTTCAGGTCAATCTTAACCGCCTGTTTCATAAAACATGGTGATTCTTGTTAACAGAGAGCAGCCACATTAACATGTAATCACACCAAGAGAGATTAGTACACAAAGAGTAATGTTCAAGTTAAAACTGCAACTAGAGAAGGCTTTCGACATACCCGTGGAGGTAATCGATCTTTCGCATCCCAATAAACTTTGATAGCTTTCTCAAGCTCCTTCAATGTCTTCCAGTTATCACTAGCTCTATAAAACGCACAACAACTCAAAAAATTATTCCAACAGTAGTAGATTTTGGTCACTCTAAGAACAAGTTTCAGTTTTTATACTCATTGCAGTTAATTGATCATGGAATCTAACTCAAATGGCTCTTTCAACTTGTAATCATAGTCTAGATAATGTTGTGAAGGAAAAAGAACAAAGCTTTCATAGTTCTACTATGCACACCAAGTGTTTGTGAAAATTCGTCAATGAAATAACAAAGCTTATACCTTTTGTATCGCTCGAATACAAGGACAACGAGTGGACTAGGATGAAAAGCAAAGCTTTCCCATTCCAAACAATTGATCTCCTTGACCCAACTATCATCAATCTCACCTTCCCAATCAATCTCACTCCCATCATCTCCAACCACGTTTTTGATTGGATGTGTATCGAAATACTCCGAAGCTTTGATTCCCCATCCAACGTCTGTATCTACTGGCCAATCTGGATCTTCCTCTTCCACCACCATCTCTTCTTCTTCTTCCTCTTCTTCATCAACGCCTCTGTCTTTGATGAAATTCGCCTTCTCCTTGTTCTCAAAAACCTCCGGATTCTGCTCCTTTATGGTGGAGAAAGTACGCTCGAGGGAGCTTCTCACGTAATCTTCCACAGCGTCTGCTTCACTCCGCCGCCCACGCTTCGATTTACGCGGGACCTTTGTCGGAAACTTTTCATTGTTCTCGGTTTCAGCAATTGGCGTAACTGCTTCCTTATTTTTGCGACGGGACCGAGTTTGATTTTTGGATTCAGGGTCTAGTACGGAATCAGACGAAACAGCGGCGAAGCGTTTCACGCTCCGGGATGATATAGTCACCGGGAAAACAAATAGTGGGCTGCGATGCATATCAGAGAAGCTCGAATTCAAGCCGGTGAGAAGCATAGAAGATCTTGGCGCGGAGCAAGCAACAGCGAAGAAACTCATTTCTCTCGTTTCCTAAATTCAAAACGAAATTCGCAGAAATTTTTGGTAACTGAGTTTTTGCTCTTATAATCCACTTTGTCTGTATAATCCCGGTTTGGATTATTTCGGTTTGTGTTACTGTCCTTGATTTGGATCGGTTATCTTTCCCGATACTTGGTTTAGTTTATATAATCGAAACAGCGTCGTTTGAAATATTCATAATTTCATATACCTAGCTCCTCGCCTCCGTTAATGAAAAATTTGAAATATTTTTGGCAAATTTTAAAGTTGGATATGTTCTTTTTTTGGCATTTTCCCATTTCGTTATGTGATCACAATATCCATAATGTGATCACAAATTAGAAACATTGATAAAATATGTAAACTTTACATAGTCATAAGATCCTAAAATGGAATATTTTCTGACCTCAAAATGTAAACTCGTTAACAGTACACATACTAGTGTTTAAATATAATTTGTATGCAAGAAGAAGAAGCAGACACGATATGGAGAAGATTATTTTGGGATGCATTGTGTTTTTGTTGGTGTTCTGTGCCGTGTTGATTTGTCGTCTCTTACGTTACCTTTGTGAAAAACGGTGTGAAGAACCTAATAAGGTTTCGCACACACAAGAAAAAGAATCTAATAAGGATGACGTATTAATTCGAGGTACGTCTATTGTCTAACTGTTTTGTTTCGAGCTAATATATAACTTTTCTACAAAGTGAATTTTTCGATTCTATTTCTAATCTTTTAGTATCATGACAGCCTCGAAGACACAAACATATAGACCGCCTCAGGTGACGACGGTGTAGCCCGAAACCCGTAAACAAAAAGAACAACGTCTTTTCTACAATCAATTAAATATTTTTCACTTACCTTCAAGAAAAGTTTTTGTTTTGTGAAATAAAAGAAAAGTTTTTAGTGATTGTTTTTGACATTGTTCTCTTATTGTTTTTATTTTTATCCAAGGTATATTCTTATAAAGTTAATTGTTTGCGGTCTAATTTATTACATAGTACGATCTTTGTCAATGGGTGGAAGATATAAAGAAATTCTTCCTATAGTTTAGAATGTGTGAGTAAGATAAAATCGGAGTTCATAAACTCGATTGCCAAATCTTTGGGGTTAAGAAGGCTCAGTTTAGACGAAATAAATTTATACAAGTTAGAATAGATGATATTGTTAAATTGTTGGATCATATGGAATTCACAAATTAAAGCCTAACACGTGGTCACTGATCACTGGTTTCACATGCATTAAGACTCGTGGCCCATTGAAAACTGCAATGTTTTATTGTATAGTTGGTTCCATGTGTGAATGTAATTTTGTTTTGTGTTTCTTTTATATAGTTTGCATAAAAGCATGTGTTTTTATCTTCTTTATTAATAAGAAGTAAAAGAATTCTCGATTTCTTACACCCAATCTGTTACAGTTACACAGTACACATATATCTTCTTGTAGGTATTTTCATTTTTCAGTGACGTATTAATATTTGTAAAATGGAACTTCGATGACTCAAAATGTAAATATGTGTACTTTCTTTCTTGAACTCTCTTTTATGGACCTCACACCAATTTCATTGAGGTATGCAATACTTTTTCACTGAGGAATATTTTAACGAGTCTACTCATAAATCTCATCATATAAATTTGTTTTGGCATTAAGTTATTTTTATTATTGGTCGTCTCACGTCTGCCATGTTATTATGACATATATTCATAATATATATTAAAGATTGATATGAATATTAACTTACTAAGTATGGATGAGATGTTTTTGATAAATATATCTAAATGATGTAATTAACCATATATTAAACTTCAAATTTGGAAGTTGATTTTCTACATTTTACCAATTGACAGCTAGTTTTATTTATTCAATATCTACTTTCTATACATCCTTATAATGTCCAACTTTATAACCTAAACATCTACCTAACAACTAACAAGAGTCAGTACTCCCTCGATTAGATGTCTCCACACATATTAATAGATTAAAAAATGACAAAAATAATTCAACCTTCAAGATACATAATGTATTTTAAAATTCACTTTTTTCATGTTAATAGTAACAACTATTAGAAATATAAATGGTAAAATATCTAAAACATCTACAATTAAAAACTAACAAATTTAAATGAATCATGATATGTTGTTAATTTCACATGCTCCATCATTTTATATACCACTTTATTAATATTTAATGTTTTGCTGACCACTAGTATCAAAGATTATGGAATAAATAATTGAGAAATACAAAAAGAAGTAATTAATGAAAAACCAAAGATCAAGGGACCTGACATTTTCAACACGCGGAAATAAGAAAAATAAAAAGGTAATAAATGGCTTTCGAGTACATATGTTTGGTTTTTAACTAAAGACCAGTCTCTTCTCGTGTTCCTAAAGCTTCGAAATAATTCCATCTGCTGTTTTTATTCGCCTGCACTCTTCTTGTCCTGCAGTCTCAAATTACACATTTTTTTTTAATCGGATTTTTTTTGGGTATTAGTGAAGAAGAAAACATCAACCAAACAAAGAGGCAATAAAAAAGAAGAAAACTCACTCACAACGATGCAGAAAGCGACAAAGGCAAAAGGCAGAGGAGAGAAAGTAAAAGGGTGAAAAAAAAAACTAAAGAAGAAGAAGAAGAAAGATCAGATTTTTCTTTTAATTTTGGGTGGATTGTTTCCTTTTCCTTTGCTTGATTGCTTCGAATTGGAATAAGTCTGAAGAATTTCGAGGCGGCCATGGCTGTCGGCTTTCTCTTTTTCTCTTCTTCTTTCTCTGATTCTCAAAGGTCTCTTCTTTATCCCTCTCTGTTTCTTGATCTTCCTTATTACTTCAATTGGGTTTGTGATTCGATCTGATTTTAGGGTTTTGAATTGTTTAATTTGTCAATTTCGATTCTGAAATTTCGAGCCTTTTTGGTTACTGTACTTAGTTAGAATCCCCAAAGTTCTCGACTTTCTCGCGGATTCACTTTTTCTTGAGGGGGGGTGAGTTCTTAAAGTTGAAATGCTGAAATTATTGTCACTGTTCTTTCTCGAAATATGTTCAATGATTTTTGAGTTCTCGGCGTTAGTTTTTAGGAATTGGATACATCAAGATTTTGATCATATAATGTTCTGTTATATTTTGCATTATGTGAATATTTCTTATCTGTTTCTGTTATGTTTGATCCAAATCTTAATATCATTATTGTCTCTGATGTCATTTTGAAGATCATTGAGAAGTTATGAAGAACAGCGAGATTAGGCCTGAGAAGTTGCATTTACGTAAACTAAGAAAAAGTTTGAGGAAGATCAGAATGAAGTGTTTGTGTTCTGGTGAACAAATGAGGCATAGAGAAGAAGAAGACAAGAAATCTGAGGTTGGAGTTGGTAGAGACTACAATGGAAGCTCAGCTTTATCGACCGCAGAAAGCGAGAATGCTAAGAAACTAGATAATGGAAATATCGAAGAAGCCGAGTTATCTCTGCGTGAGACGAGTTCATTGAACTACGAGGTTTGATTTCTTGGTCACTCTTGAGCTTTGTTTGATTGGACAAGCTTAGCCATTGTGTTGTTGTTTCAGGAGGCGAGAGCGCTTTTGGGAAGAATTGAGTATCAGAAAGGAAATATAGAGGCGGCATTGCGAGTCTTTGAAGGGATAGATATCAATGGTATCACAGTAAAGATGAAAACCGCTCTAACCGTTAGAGAAGACCGGAAACATAGAAGACGGTCTAAAGGCGGCTTTTCTACTGCTCCTTCACCTGCCATGTCTAAACATGCTGTTAGTTTACTTTTCGAAGCTATTTTTCTCAAAGCCAAGTCTCTCCAGCGTCTTGGAAGGTTCCAAGGTAGTAACAGTCATTTCTCTTAATCCGTGTTTGGTTTTGTTTTTGGCTAAACAGAAATATCATGTGCTTCTTCTTGCAGAAGCTGCGGAGTCTTGCAGAGTTATTCTTGATATAGTCGAGACTTCTTTAGCAGAAGGTGCGTCGGATAATGTGACTGGAGATATTAAGTTGCAGGAGACACTGACAAAAGCGGTTGAGCTGCTTCCTGAGTTGTGGAAGCTTGCTGATTCACCTCGTGATGCTATTTTGTCGTATAGAAGAGCGCTTCTCAATCACTGGAAACTCGATCCAGAAACCACGGCGAGGATACAGAAAGAGTACGCAGTGTTTCTCCTCTATTCCGGGGAAGAAGCAGTGCCGCCAAACCTACGTTCTCAGACTGAGGGCTCATTCATTCCGAGGAACAATGTGGAAGAAGCTATTCTTCTTCTGATGTTACTTCTCAGGAAAGTTAATCTGAAAAGAATCTCATGGGATGCGGCAATCTTGGACCATCTCTCGTTCGCTCTTACAATCGCAGGCGATCTAACCGCTCTGGCTAAGCAGTTTGAAGAGCTTAGTCCTGAGCTCTTGGATCAGAGGGAACTTTATCATACATTGTCTTTGTGTTACCAAGGTGCAGGAGAAGGTCTTGTTGCGTTAGGTTTACTGAGGAAGCTATTTTCAGAACGAGAGGATCCAAACAGGACTTCGGGTTTGCTGATGGCTTCCAAAATATGCGGTGAGAGGTCTGGTCTTGCTGAGGAAGGGTTAGATTATGCCCGGAAAGCTATCGGAAACTTGGGGAAGGAATGCAGTCAATTAGATGGAGCAGCGCGTTTCGTTTTAGGGATCACGCTCACGGAAAGCTCTAGAATGGCTGTTACAGAGACTGAGAGGATAGCTAGGCAATCCGAGGGGATTCAGGCCCTGGAATCTGCAGATATGACAAACCCGAGGGTTGTGCACCGTCTTGCGTTGGAGAATGCAGAACAGAGGAAACTGGATTCTGCATTAGCATATGCTAAAGAGGCGTTGAAACTTGGAGCAGAGTCTGATCTTGAAGTATGGTTACTTTTGGCTCGGGTTTTATCTGCACAGAAGCGGTTTTCAGACGCGGAGACCATTGTGGATGCAGCGCTTAACGAGACAGGGAAATGGGAACAGGGGAAGCTGTTACGTTTGAAGGCAAAGCTTCGTTTAGCTAAAGGAGAAGTGAAAGATGCGATTAAGACTTACACACAACTTCTAGCACTCCTTCAGGTTCAAAGCAAAAGCTTCAATTCTGCAAAGAAGCTGCCTAAGGTAACATTTTCGTATGTTCTGATTTCTCTACCAAAGTTGTGAGTTGTGCAGAATTAACACTGAAACAGATTTATTCATTACAGGGATATGTAAAGGAATTGATGAGTCTGGAGCTTGGGACGTGGCACGATCTGGCTCATATTTACATAAACCTCTCGCAATGGCGTGACGCAGAGTCATGTCTCTCGAGATCAAGACTCATTGCACCTTACTCTTCTGTTAGATACCACATTGAAGGTATTACCTTCTTCTCTACTTCCATTTAGACTTGGAGTGTTTGTTTGTCTTTTTGAAACAAGCAAGGCGGTAATATTGATAGCTTATTCGTACCGATTGGCAGGTGTACTGTACAATAGACGGGGGCAATTAGAAGAAGCAATGGAGGCGTTCACAACCGCTCTTGACATAGATCCGATGCACGTCCCAAGCTTAACATCGAAGGCTGAGATACTGCTGGAGGTCGGTAACCGATCAGGCATAGCGGTTGTTAGAAGCTTTCTAATGGAGGCTCTTAGGATTGATAGGCTGAACCACTCGGCTTGGTACAATCTTGGAAAGATGTTCAAAGCTGAAGGGTCCGTCTCGTCGATGCAAGAAGCCGTTGAGTGTTTTCAAGCCGCCGTTACTTTGGAGGAAACAATGCCAGTGGAGCCATTCAGATGATTTTGCCCTCTCAAATCATATTTTTTTTGTCTTTGGTTATGATTTCTCCTTTTCTGATTCTTTTTTTTTGTGTTTGTTTTTGATAGATGAATATAAGAAGATATAAAGATGTATGTGTACGAGTATATCATTTGATGTCAAGTTTATAAACATTTTGTAATACACAGTTAAACAAAAATTAATATAGGTTTTGGTGAGGTAAATTTTATAAGCCAGGTTTACTATTTACTCATAAAAGATTATAAATTTTTCGGAGAAAACTTTTCAGGTTTGATATTCTAAAAAAGATTAACATAAGAAATCTGTAGCTGTAAAACTAATGATGAGTTAAGCATTTAGATTACACTGAATGATGAAGATTCTCCCAAACTAACTTTTTATTTTTGTTTTGTTTCTTCCTTGGGGATCTGTTGTTTGTCTACACAGCTGAGTTGAGAGTCTTCCATCAGAAAAATAGTTAAACAGTAAAGAGAGAAGTCCTGAAGAACCTCAAGATAAGAGCTCGTTCTCTCTATCACTGTTAACTCTGAAACTCCGAGATTATCCAGCAAAAGACCAATACTTTCAATTATCGATTTTGGGACGCTTTGGCTGTGGAGATTCTAGTTCCTCACATTTCCTGGTTTCTTCTTCTGGAACCTCCTTCGAATCAGCAGTCTTCTTGTCTTCTTGTTCAGATTTGGCTGCGGAATCTGATGTTGAGGCTGTCCCTTTGGTAAGACCAGAGTTTTGCTTCTCGAACATCATTTGCAGGTACTTGCCTTGTTCTTCTATTCGGAGTTGCAGGTTTCTTTGAATCTGCAGGCAAAGGAAAAGAACACATGTCATACCCAAATTCAGAATACTTTATAAACAGGTTTCACATTTTCTCTTTAGCAGCTACAATCCAAACACATAAGTATAAAAAACCAAAGCTAATGGCAATGCCTTTATGAACATACCTCGAGCTGCTCATGGAGTTGCTTCTGTACTTCCATCTGAAGTCGTAGAGCCTCTGTAATACCTATCCCACTGCAGTATAAATATGTATGAGGTAAGAATCAGTTAAAAATGGTGTAGCGTGTAGCATTGTGATGTTAACCGACAAGAAAACCTTACCCTTTCAAATCAAGAGATGTTATATGTTCAAGCGGTGTCAACTTCCTTTCTGGCGAACCTGTAGTGATCAAAGAAACTTTAGTTTTTACATTGAATTCTTCAGGTAAAATCATCAACGAAGATGGGAATGAGTTCGGTATTTACCAGTTTCTGATGGTTCTGGCCGATATCTAGCTGTCCTATATTTCTGAAAAACACAATCTAATATTAGAAGACAATTATATGCATTAGCAGGGAACTAAAGAATAGTAAGAACCTGTAAATGGCTTTTAACATGATATATAGTCAAGCCTTCAACTTTCATAATCTTCAGTACCCCTTTAGGAGTAGCTCCTGAGTAAAATATAAAGAAAAAGTTATTATCTTTCCATATACAATTCAAAGTTTATGGAAAGCAAAGAGAAATAAATGCTCACTTTCACTACCGCCAAGACTGTTGACAGCCTCAACAAAAGCCTCGTGAAGCTCTGGCGTCCAACGCATTCGTGCCTTGCCCGTTCCGTTATTGCTGTTTGAAGATGTTGTGCTAACAGGTCGCAATTCCACAGACGGAGAAGGTTGCTGCTGAACAATCTGAGGTTGCGGAATTTGCAGTGTCTTCTGGTCCTAAAAAAGTGTGTCCAGTATTGAACAACTTGAGAATACAGATATCAAATAGAAACAAAGTAAAAACTTGGAACAAGAAACTATAACAACCTTTGAATCTGAATTGGAATTTGTTTCAAGCAAGAGATCATTCCAGTTAGTAGACATCAAAGGATCATCATCAGTGATCAAATGGTCAGCCCATTCATGCCAATCACTTCGTTTTTGAATGTCATCAAAAGCAGCCGCAATGCCACCATCCTCAATCTGACAGTTGTTTTGAATCGCCGGGTTGGTTTCATGGAAGTCAAGAAACCCTCCTGGCAATGAATCATGACACCAAGCACTATCGTTGTTGCTTGGTGTCTGCACAGCATTATTACTGCTGCTTCCTGTGTAGTGTTGTTGTTTCTCATGAGATACCATAGTTGAGTAATGGAGATTGGTTGCAAAACCAGATGATGAAGAAGAACATATATGTCCAACAGCTCCACCGTTACTAGATGAAAGTAAATGGTAGGTTTGTCCTAATGGTCTAGACATTAACTGACTGTTGTTATCTGATCTCATGAAACTATCTTCTACTGGTGAAGGTTTTTGTGTAGATGGGATTGAAGAAGTGCGTGTGAGGTCTCTCGAACCTGATCTATGAACTGGACGAGCCTCCATTGTTGTCCTGCAAGAGAGAATCATTATCCAACCAAACATCAACTTCGCTGGAAAAACAAAACCAAATCGAATCCGAACTATGCTCGAAAGATATAAATTCTCTGTCTCTATCTCTCTGTGGATTACCAAAAGGCAAAGGAGAAGGATCGAAAATTCTCACCTAGAAATTCATGAAGCAATCCAGGACCAAGGAAGACGAATCGAATCGGAGAAAATGATTATGAGGATTCTCCTCTTGGGGATAATCGGAGAATCGTCTTGTCCGCAAGAGAAAAGTTGACGGTGGTGATGATTTTCTTCGCCTTCTTGTTAATTTCGGAGGTGGTGGCTGTCTTAAACAAAGGGATCAGCCGTCGTTTTTTTCACGCTCGGTGAAACAGCGCGTGAGTATGACTCGCTTGTCGGGATCTACGTGGACGTTGTTTATTGGATAATTGGGATCGTGTATTGGGCTTGATCTTTTTCGTTTTTATTTATTAAATTTTTTCTGGTGTCTATATTTTCTGCTCTTTCACTCTCTTAAAAGGCTATATAAAGGCCCAAAGTGGCTTTTTGATTCATAGTTTTACAAAATTCACACCTCCAATTTACTGTTTTGTTGTGTCCATAATTTAGCGTATCTGCCAGATTTCCCCAACAACACTTCGTGTGTCCCTTTTTCCACCACTTTTCCTTTCTCCATTACTAATATCTCATCACATTGCATTGCAGTGGTCAGTCTATGTGCAATGAAAATGCAAGTCCTGTTACTCGCTAGCGACCTCAGCGTTTTCATTATCTCTGCCTCGGTTTTACTGTCGAGTGCACTTGTTGCTTCGTCACACAATAGGATTGCTGGTGATTTCAGAAATGCACGAGCAAGTGCCACCCTCTGTTTCTCTCCACCACTCAGCATCAGCCCTCTTTCTCCCACCGCGGTCGAATATTTATCAGGGAATTTCATGATCGTATCGTGAATCGCTGCTCGTCGAGCTGCATTGTACACCTCTTCCTCTGTTGCTGAAAGGTTTCCATAGTGAATGTTGTGAAATATAGTGTCGTTAAAGAGCACCTGCCATGTGAATTAAGGTTAATGATACGAATATTTATGATTGGTATATATGCCTGATAATGATATTAAATTTGTATATGGAAGTTACTTTGAAGTCATGCAATTTGTAGAAAAGTGACATGTTACATTTTAAACTACCAAAACGTATGAAAAAGGCCATGATATTAAAATAAAGATTTTAGTTACAATTAAGAAGCATTTTGCAGTGTCAATATCATTTCCTTCATGATTTATGTAGTAAACGTGATTGTAATACAAAAGAGTATACAGTACTAATAATCAAACCCCAATCTGTAACCATATGCTAACATACTAAAAACCGGTTTAGACTCATAACAACAAAATGTAAGAGCTAGCAAAATTTATAGTGAAAATGGCAACTTACAGTATCTTGAGGGACAACTCCAATGGAGCTTCTAAGACTCTCTAGTCTCACTTCCTTTATATCCTGACCATCAATTTTTACATTTCCGGAATCTACATCAAAGAACCTGAATATCATTCTAAGAATAGTCGATTTTCCGCTTCCGCTACTACCGACAATCGCCACACTTTTCCCTGCCGGTACCTCAAATGAAATCCCATCTAAAATCTTTCTCTCCGGTAGATAACTAAAATGTACATTCTCAAAACTAATGCTTCCACCTTTCAGAACAAGAGGAGGGAGCTTCCTGTCTATATCTTTATCTCCGATATCAGATCTCTCCTCTAGAAACTTAAACATCGATTTCATGTCGACAAGTCCCTGAACGGTGTCGCTGTAAACAACCCCGAGAAAGTAAAGAGGAAGAGACAGTTGAAAGAGGAGACCATTCACCATCACCAAATCACCAACTGTCATCTGACCATTCATAATCCCCTGAGAACACAACACCATTGCTGTTGACAAAGCTGTACTAAATATAAAACTCTGTCCAAAATTTAATAAGGCAAAGCTTTTCCGACTTTGCAATGCAGCATCTTCGTAATTTTCGTGTAACTGATCGTACTTTCGAGCTTCGTAATCTTCGTTGTTGAAATACTTAACAGTCTCGTAGTTTATGAGAGAGTCAATGGCTCTGGTGCTAGCATCGTTTTCAGCTTCATTCATAGCTTTTCTAATCTTGATTCTCCACTGCGTCATAGCCAACGTGAATGCTATATATGATCCAACAGAAAGACAAGTAATCAATGCATAAACAGCTCCAAATTTGTATGCTAATATACATGAGACCATTGATATCTCCAAGATCGTGGGCATAATGTTGAAAACCATAGCTGAGAGAATCGTGTTTATAGCGCGGCTTCCACGATCAATGATTCTGTTCAAAGCACCTGTGTCTCTATTTAGATGGTAACGAAGATCGAGATCGTGTAAACGCGAGAGAACTTTTCTAGAGATGGTTCGTATGGTGCGGAGAGCTACTTTGGAGAAAACACTAGTACGAAGCTCGTTGAAAGCAGAAGAACCAGATCGAGCAATGCCATAACCAATGAGAACAGAGGAAGGAGTAGCGAAAGCAGCAACTAGGTAAGGGTTTGAATCAACGAATGAAGATGAAGAGAGCCAATCTATAGCTACTTTGAAGAGGAAAGGAACTTGAACATTCAAGAACTTAGCTCCCACGAGACACGCAAAAGCAGAGATGACTCTGAAACAGAGTTTTGGGTTGTCTTTCATCCATAGATAGCTTGAAATCATCCGAAGGATATTCTCCGACGACGTCCTGTTGATTTTCTCTGGATGTGGAGCTGAAGTTGAAGTGGAGAAGAACATGACGCGTGCGTTGACCATAGGAGTAATCGGGGATGGAGATTGATGAGATGCATTAGTAGGTGGAGATTCAAGAATTGAGTTACGTTTGATGAGCTTGAAGAAACTGTGGTGAAGATGATGATGATGATGATAACCAGAGCGAAGACGGTACGAAAGAGAAGTGCGACAGAGTTGGAGTTGAGAAACTCTCATCATTGCTTCTTGTCCTAACATATACAGTTTCGTCTGGTTCGTTTCTTATATTTCTGTAGAGTCGTCTGTTTGACTTTTTGCTCGACCTCTTTCTGAATCCAGTTTCGTACCATAGCACCTGAAGAAGAATAAGATTAAAAAATTACCTCTTGCTTGGAGATCTCAACTTGTTAATAACCTCCCCAGTCTTTGTTTACAATAAGATTATGAATTAGATATCTCGGAGATAACCGGTCCTGGTTCGATTGCCACGTGTTTTAGGCATGAGAACCGGATACTTCAAGGACTATTGGTTTTTATCCAATTCAATGATTCCAAAGGTAATACAAATAGCTTACTTTAAAACCGAATAACGAAACTTTTTGATTTGTCAAAAGGTAATTGAAAAAATCGGTTTGGTACCTCTACGACTATAAATGATTTTCCCAAGGTTACAAATATGTTTTATTTTTTGTAACAAGGCTACAAAGTACCATCAATGATATTTGCAAATATATGATTCCAAAAATAAGGGAAGTCAGCAAAAAAAAAGAATTAGTGAGGCGAAAACAGAACCCAAACACTAGCTGTCTAGCTCTTGAGATTCACACCTCCAGTGTACTGTTTTGTTGTGTCCATAATTTAGCGTATCTGCCAGATTTCTCCAACAACACTTGGTGTGTCCCTTTTTCCACCACTTTCCCTTTCTCCATTACTATTATCTCATCACATTGCATCGCAGTGGTCAGCCTATGTGCAATGAAAATGCATGTTCTGTTACTCGCTAGCGACCTGAACGTTTTCATTATCTCTGCCTCGGTTTTACTATCAAGCGCATTCGTTGCTTCGTCACACAAGAGAATCGCTGGTGATTTCAGAAAGGCACGAGCAAGTGCCACTCTTTGTTTTTCTCCACCACTCAGCATCAGCCCTCTTTCTCCCACCGCGGTCGAATATTTATCCGGAAATTTCATGATCGTATCGTGAATCACTGCTCGCCTAGCTGCATCGTACACCTCTTCTTCTGTTGCTGAAAGGTTTCCATAGTGAATGTTGTGAAATATTGTGTCATTGAAGAGCACCTGCCATAATTCCAGGAGTCAATTGAGGCTATGATTAGTCTAGTTTATCTTTAAGTATGCAAGTTATAACCATTAAATCGATTTGATATTAAAATGAAAATTAAGATCATCAGGTTTAATCAGAATCACTTTTGGAGTGTAAAATGTCATCTGCATGTGATTTATGTAGAAATTGTGACTGAATAACAAAAAAGTTTAAAATACCCTAAATAGATTTTTCCAATAAGCCCTAAGTAGATAACTAACATTTTACCTAATTTGTCACGGTTTAGACTAATAACAACAAAATGTAAGAGAACAATTCTAGTCAAAATGGCAACTTACAGTATCTTGAGGGACAACTCCAATGCAGCTTCGAAGACTCTCTAGTGTCACTTCCTTTATATCTTGACCATCAATCCTAACATTACCAGAATCTGTGTCAAAGAACCTGAAAATCATTCTAAGAATCGTCGATTTGCCGCTTCCGCTACTACCAACAATCGCTACACTTTTCCCTGCCGGTACCTCAAATGAAATCCCATCCAAAATCTTTCTCTCTGGCAGATAACTAAAATGTACATTCTCAAAACTGATGCTTCCACCTCTCAGAACAAGAGGAGGTAGCTTTGTCTCTGTATCTTTATCTCCAATATCGGATCTCTCCTCTAGCAACTGGAACAATGATTTCATATCAACAAGACCCTGAACGGTTTCACGGTAAACACCACCGAGAAAGTAAAGAGGAAGAGACAATTGAAAGAGAAGACCATTCACCATCACCAAATCACCAACTGTCATCTCTCCATTCATAATCCCTTGAGAACACAACACCATTGATGTTGACAAAGCTGTACTAAATATAAAACTCTGTCCAAAATCTAAAAACGCAAGACTCTTCTGAGTTTGCAATGCAGCATCTTCATATCTTCCGAGTAAATCATCGTACTTTCTCGCTTCGTAATCTTCGTTGTTAAAATACTTAACAGTCTCGTAGTTTACAAGAGAATCAATAGCTCTTGTGCTTGCATCATTATCAGCTTGGTTCATAGCTTTTCTAAACTTAGTTCTATACTGTGTCACAACCAATGTGAAAGCTATGTATGATCCAACGGAAAGAGAAGTGATCAAAGCAAAAACAGGTCCAAAATTGTATGCTAATATACCTGTGACCATTGATATCTCCAAGATCGTTGGAACAACATTGAAAACCATAGCAGAGAGGATCGTGTTAATCGCGCGACTTCCACGGTCAATGATTCTATTCAAAGCTCCTGTTTCTCGATTCAAATGGTAACGAAGATCAAGATCATGTAAATGCGAGAGCACTTTACGAGAAACAGATCGTATTGTGCGGAGAGATACTTTGGAGAAAACAGCAGTACGAAGCTCGTTAAAAGCTGAAGATCCAGATCGAGCAATGCCATAGCCAATGAGAACGGAAGAAGGAGTAGCGAAAGCAGCAAGTAGATAAGGATTTGAATCAGTGATTGTTGAAGATGAATATGAAGAGAGTAAATCGATAGATAATTTGAAGAGGAAAGGAACTTGAACATTCAAGAACTTAGCTCCTATGAGACACGCTAAAGCAGCGATGACTCTGAATCGGAGTTCTGGGTTGTCTTTCATCCATAGATAGCTTGAAATCGTGCGGAGGATCTTCTTAGATGATGCTGTTTTGGTTTGATCTTGATTTGGAGTTGAAGTTGAAGTTGAGAAGAAGAAGACTCGTGCGTTGACTGGAGATGGAGATGGAGATGGATCGGTGAAGAATGCATTGATAGCTGGTGATCTCTGAATTGAGCTACGTTTGATAAAACTGGAGAAACTGTGATGGTGATGATCAGAGCGAAGACGGTGATACAGAGAAGCGCGAGAGAGGAGAAACCGAGATCCCCTCATCATCGCTTCTTGTCCGAACGAATCACATACAATTTGGTCTAAATCGATTCTTTAATTCTCTGTTTTGTTCTCTCTGTACTACAGAGTAGCTTAACAAGAAGACGAGGAAGAAGATATCAACTCGGAAATAACCGGTTTTGGTTTTCTGTTTTTATTAAGATAATGAAATTAGCTATCTCGGAGATAACCGGTACTGGTTTGATTGCAACTGGGCTTGAGAGAATCAGATACGGTGGTACACACCGCAGCGAATCTCAGAGTATTCATTCTCTCACATGGACTCTTTCGAAAATTCAACTCTTCTACTATATGCAATTAATTAAAAAATTGAACGGTTTATTTGGAAAGTGAAAAGAAGCAACGGTCGGTTATGTCTTCCCTCCAGACGACAGGGTTTTTATTCGGACACCACTAAAAATGGACAGCTAAACTCCTTTATTGCCTTAAAAATTCAATTTTAATTACGTGATTAAAGATTAGATTGCCACTTGATTTTAAAATACTAATTAAACCTATATAGTGATGGTATCTAACTATCAATAGCTTTAAACCGGAACTAATCAGCACCGTCCGATTTGGAAAGATGGATGGACCAAAGGACGTGTGGGCACGAGTCCCCCCTCTCTGTACACGTGGGTCCCACTAAGCCTTCTAAGTAATCTTTTTCTAGCCGTCCGATTGAATCCCATGAAGCTGACATGTGAGCCCCCACTTCTTGAAAATATATATTTGTATGAATTTTGTTTTTATTTTATTTTCCAGCCTTTTAAAAATGTTTTTATTAATACCACGGATACTACCGTTTTGATATCAAATTTTCTTTGAAATCTATCCGATCTTATATCAGATTTTGGAGTCAAATACCAACTACAAAAATCTGAACATTAATACAATAATATACATTTTGAAAAATCATGTTGTCCATTATATTTTTTGGCATCTAATCCTATCGTTAATTGATTATAAGTTTATAAATATATTACAACGGAATTTCGCATAATTGTAAAACTTCCCTATATAAACTTACGAAAAATTGAAATAATTATACCAAAAGTCCACATATTTTATTTTAAAAACTTACATAAGTGGATATTGTTAAAAGAAGGAAAAAAAAAGAGTTTCTAGTAAATATAGTCACGGAATAATGTGAGAAATTTATTATTGGATCAAAAAAATGATAAAATTGGGCGAGAAATAAGACTAAAAGTTAGGGAAGTGAAAAAGAGACAAATCCCACCCGTCGTGTCTTCTTGTTCATCCTTTGTTTCCCTTTTTCTTTCTCACTGTTTCTGCCTTACTTAAAGTCTCAATCTTTGCTTCAAATTCAACCCATCTCTTTTTCCTCCCTTCCCTCACAATCAAAATCTTAATTCTCAGCTTCTGGTTTTGTCGAAAATGGAAGGCGGTTCCGCTAGTGGATCGGCTTCGGCTTTGTCAAACGATGAAAATCTCGTCGTTTCTTGTGAGGATTCTTCTTCTCCTATAGGGAATGAGCTTGAGCTTGGTCTTACGTTGAGCCTTGGTCGCAAAGGGTATCGAGATTGTAGGGTTTACGCTGATGATTCTTCTTCTTCTTCATCATCTTCTTCTCTGAGCAGAGCTAGCGTAATTGCTGGGATCAAGAGGACAGCTGATTCCATGGCTGCAACTAGTGGGTGAGTGAAATTCTCTTCCCTTTCCTCTTTTACATTTTGATCAATTATGGTTTATTTGGGGATTCTTAATATCATGATTATCAATAGAACTATAAATAAAGATTTGATTTTTGCTTTTTATGGTTATGGGATTGATTAGACAGAATGTCCTTGATCACAGTTATCTGAAAAGATTCGACCTTTGTTACGTATAGATGACTTTGAATGTATCTTCCTGATCATTAGATAGTTTGCTTTGGTCATTATATCTTCAAATTGAATCTTACTATCGTTTTCTAGAGATGACAGTTTTTTTCTTCTTGGATTCTAAAGTATTTATTAGCTTTGGAGAGAAAGTGATTAATCCTGTATAGTGATTCTCTTGGTATCTGATTTTACAAGGCCCTGAAGTGTTTATAACCCTTTTTATGTGTTTACTCTTATTTGAGCAATTTGAAACCTTTGAAAATGGCAGGCAAGTTGTGGGATGGCCACCAATAAGGACTTACAGAATGAACAGTATGGTTAACCAAGCTAAGGCTTCAGCCACTGAAGATCCGAACTTGGAGATAAGTCAAGCCGTAAACAAGAATAGAAGTGATTCAACAAAGATGAGAAATTCCATGTTTGTTAAGGTGACTATGGATGGCATTCCTATTGGAAGGAAAATCGATCTGAATGCTCATAAATGCTATGAATCATTGTCAAACACTCTAGAGGAAATGTTTCTGAAACCTAAATTAGGTGTGCTTTTCGAATCTCATGGCCTTTTTTTTGGTTCCTTTGAAGTTGGTTCTTGGTATGGGAAATGAAGTTATGATTCTTTCTTTAATCAGGTTCACGCACACTAGAAACCGATGGTCACATGGAAACACCGGTCAAGATACTACCAGATGGGTCTTCCGGATTAGTACTAACGTATGAAGACAAGGAAGGAGATTGGATGCTTGTTGGCGATGTTCCGTGGGGGTATGCATACATATGTTCTTATGCTTTTGATGCTTTGTCCCGTGTAAGCGTCAAATTCTGAAGTTTGAACCTGAGTTTTACTTGTGTCTAGGATGTTTATTGGTTCAGTGAGAAGGCTCCGGATAATGAAAACATCGGAGGCTACTGGTAAAGGTACATTTACTGATTCGATCAAATCCTGATATCTGTATTAAAATCATTGTTTTGTCGTTGTGACCGTGTTTGTGTGATCCTTGTTTACAGCTCAGATGATATTATGAAGCAAATAATAATCTACGAAGAACCCTTTATGTTTGAAGCAGTAATAAGACAGATCACAGATCAAAGAGAAGACAAAAACATTGTAAGAAGCTTCTTCTTCTTCTCTCCCCTTTACAGTTTCTTTTTTGGCTCTGCCATTTTTCTTTTAGTTAGTTATATGTTCTCTTTGTAAATCACACTTTAAAAATCTATAAGAAAACCCTTTCTTGCACAAAAACAAAACGGTTCAGAGCAATGCACAAAGTTAATATGATCATGTAAAACAAAGGAAACTTATTCTACATGGAAAAATTAAATCAAAAGATACATATCTCTCTCTCTTTCTCTCTTTCTTCTACATACAGAACACGAATCGAACGAATCAGTTTATCGGCCTCTTTTGATTCTTAAATCTCATACTAAAGAAGGCCATTTACAGGTGAAGTACTAAAAACCGATGAATGTTTCTCGGCCAAGCTACGACTAGTGTTCTCTTCATTACTATTACTTTTCCTCCTCGGTTTAGCCTCTCCGAGCATCGATATCACATCTCTCATCGAAGGTCTGTCTTTCGGGAGCTTTGTAGTGCAGAGAAGAGCAATCTGTAGAACTAAAAGCATCTCTTCTTGCACATATCTGCAGTTTCCTACGTTAGGATCTAATGCTTCTTCTAGTGATATGTTGTCTCTTATCTTCCTTCTCACCCACTCCACAATGTCTACTGATTCTCCAAACTCCGGTTCCAATGGTCTTCTTCCGGTTAACAGCTCCAATAGTACGACGCCGTAGCTGTATATGTCTATCTTCTCATCCACCTTCAAAGTGTATCCATACTCTGCAAATGATCAACCATATGTTGTTAGACTAAACCGGATTGTAATCAATTTAGTAATCGGTATGGTATTTAAACCTTACCGGGAGCAATGTAACCGTAAGAACCGGCGACCATTGAAACGGTTTCTTTCTTCCTCGCCATCATCCTGGCGAGGCCAAAATCGGCGATTCTGGCGTCGAGATTCGCGTCGAGCAAGATATTGTTGGATTTGATGTCTCTGTGAATCACCGGAGGATGACAATCATGGTGGAGGTAAGCGAGGCCGTGAGCTACACCTAACGCGATGTTGTAACGCGAAACCCAATCAACGAGAAGTCTCCCGGCGGCGTTTTTGCCGTGAATCGCATCACCAAGGTTTCCGTTGAGCATGAATTCATATACGATCATCATGTTTTTGTCGTTGTATAAGAACCCTAGGAGCCTCACTATGTTTCTGTGTCTCAATTTCCCGAGGAGGTTAACTTCGCCTACGAAATCTCCGGTGGTTCCATCTTCAATATCCGCGGCAGATCTCCAGAGCTTCTTCACGGCGAGAACTGTGCTTGATCGTGACATTTCTGCTTTGTACACGATTCCGGTTGCTCCCATTCCGATCATGTTTGATTCTTTGATACATGCCAAGATATCGGAAGCTGTAAACCCTAATCTATGAAACGCCATTAATCTCCAAGGCCATTCACCTTTGCTCGCCGTCTCGTCGCCGCAGAATCCGTTAGAATACCATTTCTTGTACAGAGTTCTCGTAACAATGGTGAGAATCCCTAGAGCTAGAACCGATGCTATCCCAATCAACCATCCGGCGACAATTCGTTTCCCGTGGAGGCTACTGTGACTCGATGTTGCTCTTTGGAATTTACTACACGGTGGTAGAACGCCGCCGCAGAGACCGGAGTTTCCTCTTAGATCATCTGGATTTATGGTTTTGAGAAAGCCGTTGATAGGGACTGGACCTGTGAGCTTGTTGTATGAGACGTTTAGGAGTTCCAGAGCTGGAGATGTTCCGATGCTCTCTGGTAGTACTCCGGTTAAGGAATTGTTGGAGAGATCTAGCACTGCTAATGCAGACATTGTCGTGATCTGTCTAGGGATTTCGCCGGTGAGGTTATTATTTCTTAGGTTGAGGCTTACGAGCTTCTCGCATGAAGCAATGCTTGAAGGGATAGTGCCAGTGAGAGTGTTTGATGAGAGATCGAGATTAGAGAGTGAAGGACAATCCTGGAATTGGTCTGGAACTTCGCCGGAGATAAAGTTATCGGCGACTAAAAACGCCTGTAGGTTGTGAATTGAGAGGATTGTGGAAGGGAGAGATGATCGGATCTGGTTTCTTGAGAAATCAATGAAAGAAAGTGAAACTGAATCGGAGATGTCTCCAGGGATCCCTCCGCTGAGACGATTTCCGGCTAGTTCGAGTCTCTGTAGCTTCTCAAGCTTGCCAAAGCCGATAGGAATTGATCCGTTTAGTAGATTGTTCTGCATTCTAACACGAACTAGTGATTGGCAAGTGGAAAGAGTCGCTGGAATCTGACCGGTGAAGGTGTTGTTGAAGAGAATGAGCTTGGTTAGATTTCCCTTGTTGCATAGAGTTGAAGGAATCTCGCCTGAGAAGGAGTTTGAAGAAACGTCAAGCCATTGTAATGGAGAATTCTTCCCGAGATCGCTTGGTAACTCGCCGGAGAGCGTGTTGTTCCAGAGCTCGAGGACTTGTAACTGTGCTAGACTGCTGATGGCGGGAGGAATGGAGCCTGAGAGTTTGTTGCGCATCAGGTTCAGTAGCTGGAGGTTCTTGAGCTTTGTTATCTCCATTGGAATCTCGCCGGTTAACGCATTATCGGAGAAATCAAGAACCTTTAGCGTGGTAATGCTTCCTATCTCTCTTGGAATTGTTCCGGTGAAGTTATTCTCGTACAGGAGAAGCGTCTCGAGTGACTTGAGCTTCCCAAGCTCTGACGGAATCTCACCACTGAGCTTTCCGATGGCCAAATCAAGGTACTTGAGGCTGTTTATGTTTCCAAATTCCGGTGGAATCGGACCTTTGAATTCGTTGTAACCAAGAATGGCGGTTTCAAGTGAAGGGAGCTGGCCGAGAACGCTTGGTAACTCGCCGGTGAGATTGTTTCCGGATAATCCGAGAAATCTCAGCTTCTGTAGATTCTTGAATGAACTTGGAAGTGACCCTTGAAAGAAATTCCCTCGGAGATCAAGAACTTCTAAAGAGACTAAGTTCCCGAGATCCTCCGTGAGATTTCCGGAGAGATTGTTCCCTGAAGCATTGAGGTGAACAAGCCCAAGTGATTCATTGCTAAATAGAAAAAGACTCCCTGAGAATGAATTCTGGCTGATGTCAATAGATTTCAACGGAGGGATTGATTTCGGGAGCAGCGACTCGAATCCGTTGCATGATATGTTAAACGAGACAAGGCTACTCAGCTGGCTGATCGAATCTGAGATTTTGCCTGTGAGATTCATCCCCGCCAGGTCGAGCTTCTCAACATTGCCATTTGAGTTGCACCGAACACCGGTCCAATTACAGTGATCGCTGGTGTCTGAAAGCTTCCAGTCTTTGAGAAAGTTGAGAGGATCCACAAGAGTTGATTTCACCGACAGCAAAACAGAGAGCTCGTTGACATTGTCGATGGAAGCTAAAACAGAGGAAGTAGAACCAATGTAACAGTAGTAAAGGAAGAGAACTATTATCTTCATCTTCATCTTCAACTTCTTCCTCTGTCTCAACAGCTTCAACTGAAACTTGACTCCTTAGTTCATTACCAAGAACGAGACTAGTGAACATGCAAGGAGGTGGTGGAGGAAGAGAGTAGAATAAGAAGAAACTCTGTAAGTATATGCTTGTTCTGTGTTTATTATGTTATATATATGTGACATATAAACACAGAGATATATAAAAATGAATCTTGGTTTTATATGGATGTAGTGATCAAAGAGTATGTAGGGTTACATGTTCTAAGAAAAAAAGAAATAAACAAGATCTTGGAAGTATTTGAGAAATTTCTTAAGACATTGAACATGTGAAGAGAGAATGTGTTTTCTTCACAATTACAACTAATCCAAAAATGTGTTCGGTGTTTTAAAATTAATTAAGTCAACTATTGATTTGCTGTATAGTGATTTGTGAATGTGCCATAGATAGCTTAAGCTTAAACTAATACTAATATAATTACTATTTTTTATACATACACTTGGTGTGTGGCATAGAGGTAGCTTATGCTTAACTTCATTCTAATTCAGCTTTTGTAGAATGTCTTTATCTATTTTCCCACCTTTTTCCTTTTGTGTCTTTTAACGCTTGCCTTCTAAGGAAGAAAAACAAAAAATATACCATTAGCTCTTAGCAATATTCGATTACATTACATATTAATGATGAATCAGTGATTATATTGTAAATCTCGTATTTAGGATATAGCCACCGAGGTGAACGTTCGAAGCATATAAGAATGGGTGACCTGCACATGTGATGAAGAAGAACAGATGATCCTATTACCCTATGCTCTGCAGCATATTTAAATATCAGATAGGTCCAAATAAATTTCATTATTAATTAAAATCAGCAATAATGAAGATATTCCCACGATCGATCTTCACGTTTCTTCTTACCCCTTTTGAATTTCGAAAAGCTTCTTTCTATTTGGTTGGTTAAAAAAAATTAAGATCGAGCCCACTCATGGCCATTATACGTGAAAACATATTTCTTTAGTTCAATCATACTTACCTTGATGCGTAACAAAAGTGTGAATACTATAATGTATGCCACTGCAGAGAGTGCAGGCTTGTTACTGTTCTTTCGTTTGCATGATTGATTAGATAAGAATCTTCCCATGTTACAGATTTATGGCAGTGTAATATAGGTATAGTATAATATTGTTGATAATATAACAAATAAAAATTAAATAAAGTGGTTAATTGTATCACTTCTTGAATGTATCAGCAAATTGTCCCTAATTAAAATGCTACTTTCTTAAACGTTCTTCAGATATAAAATTCTAATTTCGTAAACTTTCTACCTGATGTCTAAAAGACTAAAAGCATGTGTAGACGTATACACCCAAAGTCAGTGCCAATGCCTTTAAGGTAAAGTAAAATGGAGACGGAATAAAAAAAACGTACGTCAAACGAGAGAATATAATTTTTATTTTTTTTTCAGACTGCCCAATTAGCATAGCATAGTAATTTGATATCACTAAAAAGAATCCAAACTTGATAAATAATAACCGTGACAAATTCAACACCAAGATGTTTAAAAACTCAAACAGATATGTATGTATCAAGAACGGGTCGAGGTAAACTAACTGATCAATTTGATAAAGGATAAGATAAGCTAAATGCTAAATGATTTGTGGGAAAATGGCAGAGAAATGCACACGCATAATATTCATCAAAACAATTATTGTAATACTCCAACAATTACCCACTCCTCTTACTGATTTCATGTTTCCATCCTTCTTATTACAGTACTAAACACAAACTGTTGCTTCACATGCACTCATGTGGACCTGTCTTTTATACAATTGTTTTTTCTTTCTTATTATTTGTTGTTTTTAGAAAACATTCCGATCCGTAGTTAAGTTCTTCATTTGCTTAATTATCCTTTCGATCGTTGGATAAAATACCTTAAATTCTACGATTACTCAGTAAGTAATTTTTTTTTATATAATTGATAGAATACACTTTTCAGTTTTGAATCTTTCGACTGATCACTGATATATACAATATCTTAGGAAAATAAATAAATTTGATCTACACCATAAATATTATAATAATCAATTATTACCCAAAAGAACAATGGATGGTTTATAGGAGATTTTATAGACTATAGATCATAAAGAAATAAACACTTACAAGAGGTTTGAAGGCTTAATGGGATGCATGTGGATCAGCACCTATAGTGACTTAATTTAGTATTAATTTCTGTATTATCAGAGAGAGAAACCTAATCCCACAAATAAGTACCTAAACTCTTTGCAAATGGTGTTTTGTTGGGTTATATTATTAATACCATACTAATTAATATATTAACAAGTAAGTATGTATGCTGACGATTCGTCACATGGCCATCAGGGATCAGGCCATGGGATTCGCTATGGCATCACAGACTTGAGAGTCCAGCTTTTCCTTACGATCTACACGCATGTGCCACGTGTGTTTCATGCATCTTAAAAACCTCTGAGACAGCAAGAGACTCTCTGACTCTGTCTAAAGCCAAAATGGGTTTATTATATGACAATTTGACCAAAATGGGCTTATTATAAACATCTCGGGCCTAAAGGTAAAAGCCCATAAGTTGAGACGATGACGGTATCCAAATGAAGGAACGGCTTTGGTAGTGACACGTCACGATTCTCCCGCCACCACACCACAGCTTTTTGCTTCATCTCCTTCTTACTCTCTGTGTCTCTAACTCCTCGTGCACTCAGACATCACAGATATGGCTTGTGTTCGGTCGATTGGTTCTTTAACTTCTGTCAACCATTCTCAACGAAATGTTCCTCGCTCAGGTACGCGAAAAAACCCTAATTTCGCACTTTTGATTCGTCGAATTGGTAGTTGAAATCTTCGTGTTGCATGTAGCTTGAATAAGGAAAATTTCCCGTAATTTTCGGTATAATGCTGAATCCGAAACTGTAACGAGATTTATCGGAAACGAATCGGTATAAATCGTGTTTCTTTGCGAGCTCATGATTTCTCTGATTTGATAAACAAGTTGTTAAGGCAGTAACTTGATGTAATCTGATCATGGTTTCATAGTAAATGTGTGTTCTAAGTAATTGTGGATTAGGGTTATGGAAAAAGATTGGATTTTTACATGTCTCGCTATCAATTAACTTCAAGTGTGTAATTAAGAACCATAGTTTGATCCCTTTTGTTGCAGGCATTGTCTTATCTTCATGCTCTGTTCTTCCCATCAAAAGCTCATCTTTCACTGGATCCCCTGTTTCTCTCCCGCGGGCTCAACCATCATCCCGAACAGCTCTAAGACCGATGAAACCCGTCTCTATCACGATGATGGTAAAGCCGGCGCTCCAATTCATCCAAGGGACGGATGAGATGACAATCCCTGATGTTAAGCTGACTCGATCAAGAGACGGAAGCAACGGAATGGCACTGTTCTCTTTCGACCAACCATCCGTTTTCGACTCGAGCGGTGAAGTCGGAGAGATTACAGGATTGTACATGATTGATGAGGAAGGTGTGATTCAGTCGACGGATGTGAACGCGAGATTCGTGAATGGGAAACCGGAAGGGATTGTGGCGAAGCACATAATGCGATCGCCGAAAGAATGGGACAGGTTCATGAGGTTTATGGAGCGATACTCGGACCAGAATGGCTTGCAGTTTGTTAAGAAGCAATGAGGTTGGAGAGAATTTTCAATGAGCAAAACAAAATGTGTATGTTACATTAAATTTTTTCACTCTTTTGATTTATAATCTTGTACTCTCCTAGTTTTGATCTTTACTTGAGTTTCAACTTACAATGGTAATCTAGGCTTTTGTTCTGATTAAATTTGGTTTAATCTAAACAAATCCATGATTTTACTAAAGGTATGATCATAATTTCATTATGAATTGTGCTATTAGTCAAATACTTAACTGTGTTTGTGTTTATATTACGAGTGTTCAATCCAATTAAACCAAAACCGTGTAAGAGATTTAAAATAGAAAACACACTCCACTGAAATTGAACAGAATCAAAACTAAACCGAACTTTGAGCATATCCGGTTTTAAGTTGATGACCATATATAGCCAAAAGTCGTTAAGAATAGTTTATTATGAAAAGGGGCATCAAAGCATTGTTCCTCTGCATCATGGCATCGACGTTAATCTCTTCTTTGGCCGTTGTCTTGCCGTTAACGTTACTAGCTCCGTCAATGTCCATGAAAATCTCTCGAATCGACGTCCTCGGATATATTTGTAACAACGGCACCGTCTCCAACGAGGAGGCTTACCGGAGATCATATCAGATTAACCTCGACGCGATCAGAGGTGATATGAGGCATGTCAAGTTTGGAACTCATGAACATGGAGATCCTCCGGAGAGAATGTACGTTTTGTCGCAGTGTGTTAGCGATCTCTCATCCGACGAATGTAGTTTATGTTGGTCACGTGCTACCGATCTCCTCTCTCAATGTTTCCCGGCCACCGGTGGTTGGTTTCACCTCGACGGTTGTTTCGTTAGAGCTGATAATTACAGCTTCTATCAAGAACCTGTTTCTCATCAGGACACCAAGGTAGATGGTTATGTTTTGTCAGAAATCTCATATCGAAAATATGATGGGACTAGTAATATATAAGTGCTATAGTTGGATCAATTCTGCACAAACTTGTCTAATACAGAACTTAATCCTAGGAATTTAGTGTGGATCCGATTCTTGAAGAACAATCAACTAAATTGTCCTAATATGTCGACCATTTTGGGAATGTAGATATGTGCTAGTGATAAGGAGAAGTCTGCAGAATTCAAAGGTTTAGTAAAGGAAGTGACCAAATCCATTGTTGAGGCGGCTCCATATAGTCGAGGTTTCTCGGTGGCTAAAATGGGAATCCGGGATTTAACGGTTTACGGGTTGGGAGTATGCTGGCGAACGCTAAATGATGAGTTGTGCAAATTATGCTTAGCAGATGGAGCTTTATCGGTTACGAGCTGCTTACCATCCAAAGAAGGTTTTGCCTTGAATGCAGGATGCTACTTGCGTTACTCTAACTATACCTTCTATAATGAACGTGGATTGCTTGCTATGAGTATGTCTCTGTCTCTGTCTCATAACACTTGTGTTATTTGTAAAAATTGTGATCCGTTTGTATTATGATCATAACATTTCTTGTATGTTTTTCTTGTAGGCTTCACTAAAGAAAACCTTACGTATATATTTGTTATTTCCATGGTGGGTGTGTTGGCTATTGCAGCTGGATTTTGGTGTGGAAAATGCTTCTATATGCGAACTAGTCCAAAGAAGAAGATTAAAGGTAAGTTCCACAAGACTATATTGTGCTCATAAAGGAACTAAGACTAAAAAGTTTCATTTGTTTGGACATCTAAGGATAGAGAAAGAGTCAGAGTCAATATGTACTGAGTCACACTTGATGAGCTTTGAGTATTCAACTCTTAAAAAAGCAACCAACAACTTCAATGAGAGTTGCAAGCTTGGTGTTGGTGGATATGGTGAAGTCTTCAAGGTTTCTCTCTTCTCTGTATAACTATCTTTCTTTACACTTTACCACTATGTTGATTGATTAAAAATCCTTATTGTCTTTTTGACAGGGAACTCTGTCTGACGGTAGAGAAATTGCGATTAAACGACTACATGTATCAGGAAAGAAGCCACGGGATGAGATCCATAATGAAATAGATGTGATTAGTAGATGCCAACACAAGAACTTGGTTAGGCTCTTAGGTTGCTGCTTCACTAACATGAATAGTTTCATTGTTTATGAGTTCCTCGCCAATACAAGCCTTGATCATATCTTGTTTAGTAAGACACTCTTCTCTAATCACGCACATATCTTCTTACTTGTTTGAAAAGTTTCTAAACATTTTTTCCTTGACATGGAAATGAAGACCCGGAGAAGAAGAAAGAGCTTGACTGGAAGAAGAGGCGAACCATAATCTTAGGAACAGCTGAAGGGTTAGAGTATCTTCACGAAACGTGCAAGATCATTCACAGAGATATCAAAGCAAGCAACATTCTGTTAGACTTAAAGTACAAACCTAAAATATCAGATTTTGGATTAGCCAAGTTTTATCCAGAAGGTGGCAAAGACATCCCTGCTTCTTCTCTTTCTCCTTCTTCAATTGCGGGCACTCTGTAAGTCCTTTCAATACAAAGAACTTCGTAGAGGTCCTTACTATTGGTCTGATTTAGAATGTGAATGTTACATTGTTTACAGAGGATATATGGCTCCTGAATACATTAGCAAGGGAAGACTAAGCAATAAAATCGATGCTTATAGCTTCGGAGTTCTTGTTCTCGAAATAACCAGCGGTTTTCGAAACAATAAGTTCCGGTCTGATAACTCCCTTGAAACCTTAGTTACTCAAGTGAGTCTCCATCTTCATCACATCAATCTTTAACTCTCCGAGTGACCTTCATATATAACCCATTTTCGAACCTTTTAATTTCTTGAACAGGTTTGGAAATGTTTTGCTTCAAACAAGATGGAAGAGATGATAGACAAAGATATGGGAGAAGATACAGATAAGCAAGAAATGAAGAGAGTGATGCAGATCGGTTTGTTGTGCACACAAGAGTCTCCACAACTTCGTCCAACAATGTCTAAGGTTATACAAATGGTTAGTTCCACAGATATTGTATTGCCCACTCCTACTAAACCACCTTTCCTTCATGATTCCATGTAAAAATTCATGTAGAATTTATATAGATTCCTCAATTCCTTATTGTTAATAACACATTACTAGAAAACATACAAATAATCATTGTGTATTTCGTACGAATAACTATTAAAAATTATGTTTATTTTTCTTCTAAGTTATGTAGATAGATTCAAAATATATATTTTTGAGATTCATCCCAATATTAACACCTATATATATGTTTATATATGATTAATCTCAAAATATAATACAATGTGATAAAATAAATGAATGAGATAAAGACTGGTCTGACGAATGTGTATCATTGTCTGATAAGTTAGTTAGTGCCTTGTGTTGTTATTTGTGGAAGGCTTGTACTGTTCCAACCGTCCATTACTTTTTTTGAGAAAATTTGTTGAGAGGGCAATTTTCAAGTTTGTAAATTTGCCACTTCAATAACTTCTTTGATTTGATTTGTCAATTAGGTAGTTCTTACTTCTTACTACATTGATGTCATGCACTTTCATTTAGCTGTCATTTTAGAGAAGAAATTACAAAAACGTTATTATTTTAACTAACTACTTATGTGGAATACTATCTCATTTCGGGGGTACATTGTTTTAACGGTGGCGATAAAAAGTGTTTTGTAACAGTGAATAGAGAATAATATACTGTTGACACATGATAGTGTAAAAGTGAACATTATATAACGAACAAGTGTGTGGTAAATACTATCACCAGGGTAAAGTAAAGACATTGTTGTATTAATGTGACCCATGCTGACGAAAATATGTATGTCTGTGACTCATAATGACAAAAATTATTAATCATACATCATGTCATCACTTTGCCTTAATTTGTTGGTTAATATAGAGCATATGTTGGCTAATAAAAAGAAGAAGAAGAAACTATCAAAATAAAAATTACGAGAACGTTACAAAAGTAAAAAAATTAGATGCATACATGTGTTAAATGTTTTATAAAGTTTAATTTGTGTGGAGTATATCATTTTTGAACAAATAACCATAAATAGAAAAACAAGAAAATACTCAATTCTTAAGTCAAAAATAGTATTACCAAAGTCAAAAATAGATGTACGCATGTGTTCTTCGAGTATCTCAATTCTTTCGAAGGTATTATATATTTTATATTTATGCTAAAATTTTACAGCTTCTATGATAGAGAGTGACTTATTATACTATATAAACGCTAGACCATTGAGTGATGCAAATCACAAAGCTTCTTTAATAACACACATACAGATTCTTTCAACAGCTGCCACTACCTTTCGAAATGTAAGCATCTCCTCTAATCTCCATCATTTTTCAGAATGTGTTACAAATGAAATATAATAAAAATGTTTAAACCCCAACATATGTATGACAGGGAATTTGGTACCGGCAACGGCTACAGCAACGGGAACGGCTACACCAATGGAAACGGCCACACCAACGGAAACGGCAATTACAACGGCAATGGCCACGTTAATGGTAACGGAAAAGCTAACGGAGCCAAGGTGGTAAAGATGAAACCAATGGACAGTGAGTTGCTGAGAGAGCAAGGTCACATAATGGTTGATTTTATTGCTGATTATTACAAAAACCTTCAAGACTCGCCTCAAGATTTCCCTGTTCTGTCCCAAGTTCAGGTTTCTTAACTTCTGAACTTTTCACTACAATTTATGTAATGTAACCAGTCATTATTTGTGTGTGTATACATATTTAGAGTGTGTTTTTAATATATAACAAACATTTTGGGTCGCAGCCTGGTTATCTCCGTGACATGTTGCCTGATTCAGCACCTGAACGACCTGAATCGTTAAAAGAACTTCTCGACGGTACGTAACATATTTCTATTTTATAGCAAAACTAGTAACATGAACGTACAAACCCACATTTATATAATTTTAATTAAATGGGATTTTAATTTTGTTGCATAAACTTTTTGTTATAGATGTTTCGAAGAAGATAATGCCGGGGATAACTCATTGGCAAAGCCCGAGTTACTTTGCATACTATGCATCAAGCACGAGTGTGGCTGGATTCTTAGGAGAGATGCTTAACGCCGGCCTGAGCGTCGTCGGTTTTACCTGGCTCACTTCTCCTGCCGCTACTGAGCTCGAAATCATCGTTCTTGATTGGCTTGCTAAATTGCTACAACTCCCCGACCATTTTCTCTCCACAGGTTCGTCATTATTCATTAATTTGATCTAATTCTTCTTAAAGATTGAAAGACTTTACCACTATTTTAAATTTACATATAGATGACAATCTACGTTTTCGTCACTGTATCTTAGCGACCATACGTTTTTGTGACCACATAAAATTATATCAAATTAATAGAGAATGCAATTGGGACCGTATATAGTCAAAAAAAAAAGGCTGCATAAAAAATAAAAATAAATAGTAACAATATTTGTACAAGCGAGCATTTAATTCAATGACTTCATAACAATGAATGATAGGAAAAGGAAATGGAGGAGGAGTAATCCAAGGGACAGGATGTGAAGCAGTGCTTGTGGTAGTATTAGCTGCTAGAGACAGAATTCTGAAGAAAGTTGGCAAAACATTACTTCCTCAACTTGTTGTCTATGGCTCTGACCAAACCCATTCTAGTTTCCGAAAAGCTTGTCTGGTTGGTATAGTATTTAATTTACTTTTGTACAATAACAATTCACTGATTAATAACTGTGATGATGTTCATAGATTGGTGGGATACATGAAGAAAACATTAGGCTGCTCAAAACTGATTCTTCCACAAACTATGGAATGCCTCCAGAATCACTTGAGGAAGCTATTTCTCATGATCTCGCTAAGGGTTTTATCCCTTTCTTCATTTGTGCCACTGTAATAATTACTCAAAAACCACATTTATGTGTTGAAGATAAAACATTTACACACATATATTGTATACCTCTTCATAAATTTATTTCGTCCATTGCTAAATATATAAGTGTTCCGGGTTTTCAGGTTGGCACAACGTCTTCAGCAGCGGTTGATCCTTTGGTCCCATTGGGGAACATCGCAAAGGTAATTAAACACATATACAATAAATATTGGACTGCATCAACCAAATTTTTAACCAACTTCATCCACCGTATTGATCACACTGCTTCAACCACTGCAATTATTAGACATTTGAATTTGGTGCACAAAACATAGACATTTGAATAAATAAATTTAATTCGGTTATGTGACTAATTAAGACTATATAGTACATTACATGTCATTGTAAAAAAAAGTTGTACTATGTTGTGTAGAAATATGGGATATGGTTGCATGTGGATGCAGCTTATGCAGGGAATGCATGTATATGTCCAGAATATCGAAAATTTATTGACGGGATTGAAAACGCAGACTCCTTTAACATGAATGCTCATAAATGGTTATTTGCTAATCAAACTTGTTCACCTCTTTGGGTTAAGGTATGTTGGTTTTATCTCATTCTTAATTTATTGTTCAATTAGTCAATTTAAATTCATTAATAGTATTTTTTTGTATTGTGTTGTATATATTGGAATCAATCAGGATCGATACTCTCTCATTGATGCTCTCAAAACAAATCCCGAGTATCTAGAATTCAAGGTCAAGGTCTCTCATGTTCATCATTTTGTTACAAACATAAAAGAACCATCTATCTATATTGAAGATCTAAAGAAGCGTTATCATATACATGTAGAATATATAACTAAAATGACAATAAGAAACTAACAAGTTTTACTAAGATCTCAATGGATATATCATTCATGAAAATATTGAAATCGTTAGCAATGTATATTTTAAGACGGTGAAATATGTTGAATGAGATGATCTTATATTTGATTCAATGGAAATGTCAGGTTTCCAAAAAAGATACGGTCGTAAATTATAAAGATTGGCAAATTTCTCTCTCTCGGAGATTCAGGTTCTTTATAAGTCCATTTGATGTTGTATTTGCTGGTCCTATTAGTCTAACAAACTTATATGTACACGCATTTGATTTATACAGATCACTGAAGTTATGGATGGTTTTACGGCTCTATGGTTCCGAGAACTTAAGAAACTTTATAAGAGACCATGTCAATCTCGCTAAGCATTTTGAAGATTATGTAGCTCAAGATCCAAGTTTTGAGGTAATATATACATGTGAAAAATGTTTCAGAACATCATTGAACATCATATCTATTTTATAACCAAGGCTAATTAGTACTATGTCAATTTCTTTAATTTACTAACATATGTAACGAAAGTTTAATCACTTTATTTTCCTGTTTCTTAATGTAAAGGTTGTCACTACTCGGTACTTTTCACTCGTTTGCTTTCGCCTTGCGCCAGTTGACGGCGATGAAGACCAATGTAACGAACGTAACCGTGAACTGCTTGCGGCTGTTAACTCCACTGGCAAGATATTCATCTCTCACACGGTGAGTTGTATAAAGATATAATGACAATAATGAATTATATCATTATTTTTTGTTAAGAGTACTGATTTATTTTATAAGATATTACATGGAAATTGAAATTTAACTAAACATATTATCATCAACAGGCTCTATCTGGAAAATTCGTTTTACGATTTGCTGTTGGTGCACCGTTAACGGAAGAGAAGCATGTCACTGAAGCATGGCAGATTATACAGAAACATGCCTCCAAATTTACACGCAACGACCATTATTAATAATATTTCAAAAGAAACCCACTATCTTTTTTATTTCGATCAATAAAGTCCTTTATTTTCAACGATTTCCACTGGAGGGGGACATTGTTATGCTATTAGGAATAAACTTATCAAATCCTCTTTTATTGTAACTTCCTCAAAGTTGAAAGTAGTAAAATTTGTTTTTACTATTCATGTGTCCACAATCATTCGATTTTACTGTATCTTTTTTTTTTGTAAACATATATATTGAGAGGACCGAAGTTATTGGGATTGGGTATGTGAGATTAGTTTATTAGATTTGGGCCTGGCCTTACTATTAAAATAATTGACATATTTACCCTCATCATCAAATGTACATTTTTTTTTTTAATTCCTATCATCCTCGATACAAAACCCTAATTCAATCTTTCTATTATCTAGTAAATCAAAAACTTTCCGAAAAATCTGAAGCGAAGGGAAACGAAATCCCGATAAACCCTCCTTTGATTGATGTGTTCTATCTTTATGAGACATGCATTCTGAATTTCGACTGGATTTTATGAGCGAAATTTTGTCTGAGTTCCGATGAGTTCGATGAATCATATCGTTGTAGATGTTAGTTCGGACGAAGATGATGATAAACCAGTAGATTACTCTTATTTGTTAGACCGAATTCTGGGAGTTTCCGATGAGAAGAAACCCATCAAAGGTACTGTTTTGTTGAATCCAACGGTGGAGAATGAAGACGACGATGACGATTGTGTGATTTTGGATTTTGATCCTACGGCGAAGGAGACTGTGATTGAAACTTGTGAAACTGATGGAGTTCTTGTAGTAGGACAAAAGGGTGAGGTAAATTTTTGATCTTTTCCACTTGTTTGAATTTTCGCCCCAATTTGTTACTAATTTACTCAAATTTTGAAACTGCCTTCGTTAAGTTTGAGTATTGTCTACGAGAATTTTAACTTGGGGACTCTTGTAGGAATCAATGTTCTTCTACTTCAGAGAGTAAATTGAGTTTATATGTCAAGTTTTAGTATATGCAGCCACTTAGTATAGGATTTGATTCTTCATCGTGTATAGAATGAAATCTTGGAATTGATTTTGCTCTGTTTCCATCTTTATACAGTTTGTAGTAACATGTCTAAGTAAGTTCTTTTTGGTTTTGTAGGTAGCTTGTAGGGATTTTCCGCATCCGCGACATGCTTGTGCTAAGTACCCGTTCAAATCCACATTACACCAGACGTTTTGTGAGATGGTAAGAATGTGAAGTTATTTGTTTGTTCTTTTGTTTTCTAAGAATCTTTTGAGACAGTTTAAGTGATGTTTCTTTTCTTGCTAATGACGTTTTTTGTTTTGCTTTTTGTTCTTTACAGTGTCACTGTTATGTTTGTGACACCCGTGCTCCGTGTACTTACTGGTTCAGTGGCGGGATCTCTAACACTGATCACTGTCATGCCAATGATAAAGAGAAGACATGGAATGATCAACGGGAATGCATCAGAACTGGAAATATGTTACCTCGACCTGTTTCGAAACCTGCTTCGGCCAAATTACAATTTAAACGTGCTCCACGGCGTCCATCTGTATATGTACCTGTACCGTTGCTCCAAAACTCGTCTGGAACCAACTTAGGAATCCGGGCTTGCTCCAAATCTACTAAGGTTGCAATTCACCCAAAAACATACACTAGACCCGGTCATAGAACCGAGCAATCAAGAACCGTCCAACAAAATCCTGGGTCACAACCTCACGCTATGCAGTCATTACCAAATCACAAAAGTGGCTCTAATAATGGTAATCCAAGTCCTCAAGTTGTCCCTTCCAATCCATATGTATTGACTCGACGGCCAAGTAATGGCGTTTATCCTCCGGAAAACAGTGTACAGAATATTTCTCAAGGCTTACAACCTACCTATTATGCTCCTCTCATGGCTTCACAAGGCTCACAACCTACCCGCTTTGCTCCTCCCGTGGCTTCACAAGGCTCACAGCCTACCTGCTGTGCTCCTCCCGTTGCTTCACAAGGCTCGCAGCCTACCCGATATGCTCCTCCCGTGGCTTCACAAGGCAATGCACAGCGGATTGTTACTGGTTCTATCTCAACTGTGCCGGTATCTCAGAGCAAAGAGGCAAAACAGTTTAGCCGGAATATGTATTCTGCTAATGTTCAGACGAATGCAGTCCCAACTATGACTCCTAATCCTCCGGCGGTCCAGCAGCAACAACAACAACAATCAGGAAGAAGTAACGATAGAGTATTGTCCGAGTTTGAAGACTGGCTCTTGGACGACTCAACCTTGCCTTGTCCCTCGTCTGTTCAAGACAATACATTGAAAATCGATTTCGAAACCTTCTTGAATGATTGAAACATTACGTTAGGATAGTGTAGATATCCTAACATAATTGTAGACTTTTAGCTGTACAGTATTAATAGTGTAGAGTTTTTGGTTTAGGAGATTTAAGTCTACGATAACATTTGTGATACCCATCTAAAATTCATTCTTTTAAAAATATTCTTCAATGGATGATTTTTTTTGTTTATGGTTCCTGCTTTATGGTAATTATAGAATGAGATAATCTAGTGAGTCACACAATTTAGTTTAATTCCCCCTCGTTTAAAGTTAATGATTTATATTTGTCAATAATTCTTTTGGATTTTCTAATTTATTTTACCAACCCAAATTATAAAATTTGTCATAATCTAATCCAGTGGTATTTACTACTTACCAATCAGAATTTATCAATTGAAAGAATGTAAATTAACCTTTTTGTAGTCAAAGATATTTGTTCCCAAAAACAAAAACTAATAAAAATTAGTCCACACATTTTTTAATGTTAGGACAATTATAGTCCACACATTACAAAACGTATTTTTCGGAAAATATAAAAATTTAATTACTTTGGAAATGAGCAGTAAGTACGTTTAAGGAGGAGAAGTCAAAGTTAACACCAACAATAGTGGAATAAAACTGTTACAGAATCTTAAAATTTAGGGTTATAGTAAATACAATTATTACTATAGTGAAAATGAGAGAATAGAATCTGAAAGATTCAAATTCTCTAATAATGATTCAACAGAATGTCGTGAATCTCTCTACCTTCCTCCTCTATAAACTCTACTCTCTGACTCTTCTTCATCTCTCACAAAATCTCTCTTAATCTTTGCAACAATGGCGTCGGCTCTCTCTTGCTCTGCCTCTGATCTGATTCCATTACTATCAGGTGGAGCCAACGCCACCGCAGCAGCAGCCGCCGCTGAATACATCTGCGGGAGATTCGACACAGTCGCCGGGAAATTCACTGATGCGGCTTACGCAATCGACAACACTTACCTTCTCTTCTCTGCTTACCTCGTTTTCGCGATGCAGCTCGGTTTCGCCATGCTCTGTGCCGGATCCGTACGTGCAAAAAACACGATGAACATTATGCTCACGAACGTCATCGACGCTGCAGCCGGAGGTCTCTTCTATTATCTCTTCGGTTTCGCTTTTGCTTTTGGATCTCCTTCTAATGGATTCATCGGAAAACATTTCTTTGGAATGTATGATTTTCCTCAACCTACGTTTGATTATCCTTATTTTCTATATCAATGGACTTTCGCTATCGCCGCCGCTGGAATCACGAGTGGTTCGATAGCGGAGAGGACTCAGTTCGTTGCGTATTTGATCTATTCTTCTTTCTTGACGGGTCTTGTTTACCCGATTGTGTCGCATTGGTTTTGGTCTTCTGATGGTTGGGCGTCTCCGGCTAGATCTGAGAACCTTCTGTTTCAATCAGGTGTGATTGATTTCGCTGGCTCTGGTGTTGTTCATATGGTTGGTGGTATTGCTGGTTTATGGGGAGCTTTAATTGAAGGACCTAGGATTGGTCGGTTTGGAGTTGGGGGTAAACCGGTTACGTTGCGTGGTCATAGTGCTACGTTGGTTGTTCTTGGAACGTTTTTGTTATGGTTCGGATGGTACGGGTTTAACCCGGGCTCGTTTGCAACTATTTTTAAGGCGTATGGGGAGACTCCAGGGAGCTCGTTTTACGGACAATGGAGCGCAGTTGGGAGAACCGCGGTAACAACTACGTTAGCTGGTTGCACGGCGGCGTTAACGACTCTGTTTGGGAAAAGACTTATTGATGGGTATTGGAATGTAACTGATGTTTGCAATGGTTTGTTAGGCGGGTTTGCGGCTATAACTAGCGGATGTTCGGTTGTGGAACCGTGGGCTGCGCTTGTATGTGGGTTTGTAGCCGCATGGGTGCTGATGGGATGCAATAGACTAGCGGAAAAGCTCCAATTTGATGATCCGTTGGAAGCGGCTCAGCTTCACGGTGGTTGTGGTGCGTGGGGGATTATTTTCACCGGGTTGTTCGCGGAGAAAAGATACATTGCCGAGATCTTTGGAGGCGACCCGAATAGGCCTTTCGGATTGCTAATGGGAGGAGGAGGTAGGTTGCTTGCGGCGCACGTCGTTCAGATTTTGGTGATTACGGGTTGGGTTAGTGTGACAATGGGGACTCTGTTTTTTATTTTGCATAAGCTGAAACTGTTGAGGATACCGGCGGAGGATGAGATAGCTGGGGTGGATCCGACGAGTCACGGAGGGTTGGCTTATATGTACACAGAAGATGAGATTAGGAATGGGATCATGGTTAGGAGAGTGGGTGGTGATAATGATCCCAATGTAGGTGTTTGATTTGTTTGGTTTAGTACTCTTTCGTAGCTTTTGCGTGGTTTGTTTTTATTGTTGTTTTGGTGTGTGTATATATCTTTTAAGTTGCTCTTTGCAAGGGAATAAAAGATGTTAGTTTCGCTGTTTCTTTCTCTCTTGACTATATATATCCCCAAAAAATTAGCGCAAGTCCTCAAATATTTGAAAAGTTCAAACACAAAATGATGTGAAACAATCGGACGACGATACCGTCGATACGAACGAAACGTTGAAAACCATAGACAGATAATTAAGATTTTTTTTCTTAAAGAAGAGAGATTATTATTGGGAAATTGCAGTGTATAACCATCAAAAACTTTATAATTCAATAACTAACCATTGAGAAAAGAAGCGGTGATATGTGGCATATTTTATATAGTATATGCATATTTACCCTCGCTGATATATGTGCCTCAAAAGTCAATTCTCTACTTCTCCTGACCATCCTGACTTCTTCATTTCTTTTATCAAATCAAATCAGCTAAATAACGTGAATGTACTATACTATTGTTGTTATGGAATTAGCGATGTAATCAATAGAACTTTACAAACAAATTTAACACTAAACAAATATTTAATTAAGATTATCACGAACTAAACTATTATTTTAACTAATTACTAATTACAAGATTGCATGTTTTTCTATTGTTATAAGTGAATATTCGATTTGATTATAGAAAATTAAAAATTATGTCAAGAATATCTAATTATATTTTAATTATCCATAAACAAGTTTACAAAATAATTTTCTTGTATATAGTCCTTCTTTTGCAGTGCATTTAACTCGATATTTTAAATTTTATTTATTGTATCGTTTAAAATAAAATGTTACTTATATGACTTGCGTTTAAATTATATTTTTTGGGTTCCCTATATAGTATCTTAGGGTTTAAATTTTATAATTAAACGAGTTAAAATGTTGGTTTGGGTTTACAAAAAAAAATTAGGGTTTAGATTTTGTAAGTAAACAAGATTATATATCGGTTTGGATTTATAGAAAAATGGTTAAGGTTTAAATTTTATAATTAAATGATTTTAAAAATTAATTATTTCTTAGTTGAAATATTTTGATTGGCTAGAATAAAAAATAGTGAATATAAAAACACAATATATTGTTCTTTGTGATTATACTGTTTACATTAATGTTATACTATATGCATTTAAACTAAATTGTTTGTTTTGATTGATATTGCTTATAAGGGTGTTTTCATTGGCCAAACCACAATATTTGAAATTGTAGTACTATTTGATATTGCTTCTCTGGTTTCTTGTCTATACTATTTCAGTTTTTAGAATACCAAATTTTTTTACTTACAACTACTTTTCTATTTTGTAAAGGTTCATTTTAAAAAATTCAAACCATGACATAATCAGAAAAAAATTTAATGTTTTTTTAATAAAGTTTAGAATCGGAATCAGTTTATTTTAAAGAGATATTTTAGCAAGAATATGTAATGGGGTGTACAAATAATAGTATCCAAAAATAATAAAGAAATAACAAAATGGAATTAACCCATCTATTGTACGTTCACAACGTCAGCATGAGCATGTCTAAAGTCTTGCAAATAAGGAGTTTGTGGACATTTCATCTCATCTGTATGTTACTTACTTAATTTTAGATTTTATAGTGCTATATCCTTAAATAATTTATGAAAATAGGTTACTTTTGCAATTCACCCATTATTATTTTCGTATTAGAAATAGAAATCGTCTACTTATTGTGTCGAATTTGTTTTTAACCTTTAAATAAAATAATGGGCCTCTAAAATAAAGACAATTAGGGGGCTAGGTTGTTGAGCCCAGGACCGATTCTAGTACTACTAGACTAGTTGTTACAAAATTAGTTTTATTATAGGATATAATTTTTTATATATTTTAAATTCTTAAATAATTAATCTTTCAATTTTTTGAAAAGAAAAGTACTAACTCACTCGTATTAAATAGCTGAAAATTTTGAAGATGAGACACGTCCGAATGAGACACAAGTACAAAGGACATGATTCATCATCATCCCATGCATAAAAAAGACGACAATCAAAAAAGCAAAGTAAAAAACAAACACTCACACGGGAGCTGGAAAGAGATATAAATGGCCAAAATTTTAAGAATATATCAAAATAAAACGTGGAGAAAGGGATTAAAAAAGCTATGTAAAGATATAATTGCATTGTACCAAAAAAGAAGAAGATATAATTGCACACATACGTCATATTGTTTATCAAAACTCAAACCAATATTCTTTAAAAAAAAAAAAAACTCACACCAATCTTATATCCTAAATCATTCGTGTTGCGAGAAATCTTACATTCAGCTTTTAAATTCTTCATTGATTCTTGACATGTATTTCTATATTTGGTGAAACAAATATAAGTTGTTTTAAGTTGGTCTACGAAGTTTGTGCTCGCAAGAGAGAGGATATTTGCAAATTTAAGCTGTGATTTTGTAGGAAAATGATTGTATTGGGGGATATTTTGCAAATTGCAATGGTATGTATCAAGTTAGAGACAAAAATCACAAAAGTGGGCTACAATATGACTTTGAGTATTAATGTCGGTATCTTCGAGAACCATATGATTCCCTTATCTAGTCAGATACTGCACTATTTATATCCATTCAGATTATGCCACGTGATGGTCAAACTGGATGTTCAGTCAAACCTTTGACTCAGTGGATCCAATATACACATGCATGTCACTTAAATTATGATAGAAAGATAAATTTATTACCATATCTATAAGGTTAGATTCTCTTTTGTTGAAACAAAATTTCCTAGCTTTTTAGTAAAATTTTCAGTCAACTAATAATAACATTTCAAACTATGGCAAGATTAGCATTATAAAGAAGGAACTAAACCTAATAATAATACTTATTAAATGGTGAAATTTTGGTTTGTATTCTCCAAAATTCTGAAAATTTCATAGCCATTATTGGAGTCATCTGCTTTTCCTTTTTTGTTCTTCATTTTTTTTTCCTAGTCAATAGAGATATTTTCTCTTTCTTACTGCATCGATCCATATCTTGACTGAATAAATACGTCAAAAGAAAGCATTAACGATTACACACTCTCATACTTATCTCCTCTTAGGTTTCTCATTTCTCTCGTCTCTTTGGAAAATAAAAATTGTTGATCAGAAATAAAGGAGAAAAGAATAAATGGCAGATCAAAATCCAAGAATCATCGTCGAGCAAAACCCATCTCAAGCTCGTCTTGACGAACTAAAGTTCAAGTCATGGCCCAAGTAAGATCGACTCTTGTTTTTAATCCTTACTTGTGGGTGAGAGATCCATTTGGTAAAGTTGCATGAGATAGATTTAGAAAATTGAGTTTTGGTTTTCTTTGTTGTTCAAGGTGGGGATGTTCACCAGGGAAGTACCATTTGAAATATGAAGCAGAAGAGATATGTTACATTTTGAGGGGCAAAGTTAAGGTTTACCCTAAACCACCACCATCATCATCGTCGGATGCAGAAGTTGAATGGTGTGTAGAGTTTGGGGCAGGTGATATTGTCACTTTTCCAAAGGGACTTTCTTGTACTTGGGATGTATCTCTCTCTGTTGACAAGCACTACATTTTCCTCTCTTCTTAATTTTTGTAAAAGTTTTTTTTATTATTCTTTATTTTTTGTATTTCTAACATTGTGTTTCTTATTAGTTGTTGTAATTGGTGTTCTGTTTTTTTTTTTTT
>Ga0041059_1000135_pt1 | contig 44352 bp, 35 predicted proteins | sample AraColnosormetaG_FD_56232 | JGI IMG/M metagenome (GOLD analysis project Ga0041059, IMG submission 56232) | Arabidopsis roots microbial communities from North Carolina, USA - Col MF nosort | ecosystem: Host-associated > Plants > Roots > Unclassified | place: USA: North Carolina | collected...
TTTGTCACTCAAAGATTGATGAATGTTAACATAGGAAATTTCAAGAGTAATTTTTTATTTTGTAATTTGCAATTTGGGTAATTTTGGCGTATTTAGAAAGTTTTTTACTACATAATGTTCCATTGAGAACTATACTACATGGTTTACTGTTTATGACGACATAAGGTAAACGGTAAGCAATGTATAGACTAAAGAGGATTGCTAATCATCTCCACTAAATATTATATTGACTACTGCGAATAATGGATACTGTGAACATGACGATGGACGGTAAAAATTGTATTTAAGTTAACCACCGTAATAATGGATCATCCACTGCAAATAGTAAGTGTATCGTTCACCGTGTACATTGTTTAACAATGTAACTGATAAATTAGGAAACTCATATTACTCTCATCTTATTTTAGGAATATCACATATTATGTAATCATGTTAATTGATTCATTGTACTCTTTACTGTAGATAATTGAATACACGGAGAAGGGAACCAAATATTGTGCTTCTCAGTTCTCATCATTCAACAAGGTATCAGAAACTTTTCTCAAAACGTAATTTTCTCTAAGCCGCCATACTAAAACTTAATTGCTCTCCCTTTGTTTTTTAATTCTACGTCTCTCACCCTCTGTTTTTTTCCTCTAAATTCTTTTCTTCTTCCATCAACAGTAACATCCACCGTAAAACAATGTATCGGTCACTGTGAACCGTGTGTTGCTCACTAGAACAGTGTGGAAGTGCATCATTCCACGCAAAAAGTGTATCGTCCACCTGTTTTCTTTCTGTTGTATTTGTTTATATTATTTTGATGTTTGTTTTTACCACAACCACTTTGACCCCTTTATGATTTTAATTTAGAGGAAAGACTTTTTGTACATGTGAATTGTTATGCAATTATTTTATTTTAGTCGTCAATCTGTCCACCCAAGAGCCCACCACAACAAACATCTTTTTCAATTGTATTTCAACTCTTTTGATTTTTCTCACGTGAAATTATATCCACTTGCAAATCTTCATGTGACTCAATATCCCTCTCTCTATAGTCTATATACATATATATATATATATATGAATATAAGGGACTTGTTGAATAAACTCCGAGTTTTTGCATGGTTGGCAAATTCTTATAACCCCACCCTTTGTTCCTCTTACACGCTTTCTAGTTTATTTCTTCCTCTAATAGCTTTTCTTTTTGTCTTCTTCGTAATTTGCTCAAAATCTGTTCTTTACTCTGCAGCCAACTTTTCACTGAGGCTGGGAGAGACAGAGATTGATCTCAACTAAAAGAGGCTTTTCATTAGATCTGGATTCTTGAGTTTTACAAAGAAGTCCAGAGAAACCAAATATGAAGTTTGGGAAAGATTTTGTTAGGCAGATGATTCCAGAATGGCAACAAGCTTACATGGATTATGCTGGTCTCAAATCTATTCTTCAAGAAATCCAAACTTCACGGAAAAGATCAGAGAGACCAGGTATCTTGAAACGCAAGCTATCTGGTAGCCGCAACTTCAGCGGCCTGACAAAGCGGTATAGCCGCACCGCCTCGACTCGGGAACCAGAAATTCAGGACATTCTGGTGCACGCAACTACTGGGGATGATGGGTTTGAGAGATACGAGACAACCATCTTGGAAGTTGCAGAGGCGGGGAGAGAGTCAGAGCTTGCGTTCTTTAAAACCCTAGATCTTGAATTCGATAAAGTTAACCATTTTTACCGGTCTAAAGTGGAGGAAATGGTGAAGGAGGCAGTGGTTTTGAACAAACAAATGGATGCTCTCATTGCTTTCAGAATCAAAGTTGAGCGACCTTCTTCTTCGTGGAGCTGCTCTGAAACAGTTTCAGTGGATATGAATGCCTTAGATTCTAATGACCAGAGTAAGTTGTCAGATATTTTTTGTTACTAAGTTTAGCTGAAATGACACAAAGTTTAAAATCTTTTGTGTTTATTTTTGAAGGGAATACATTAGCTGAGGAGATGGGAATCAGAGTAGAGGGAAATGGATCCAACGGTGGAGATTCAACGAAAGAGAGTGTACCACAAGTGTTAAGTGTTCTTGAACGTATCAGATTAAACAAAACTCAGGAAACTCCTCTCTCCACAATTAAAAACGTCCTCAAGCTCTCTAACCAAGAAGAGCTCAAATTCACTAGAGAGAATCTCAAGAAAATAGAAGAACGGCTTAAGAATGTCTTCATCGAGTTTTATCGCAAGCTTCGACATCTCAAGAATTACAGGTAATGTTGCTTCTTAAGAATATATGAAAAAGTTAAAAAAAAAAAAGATTGTTTGATTAAATCCATGCTTTGTTCTTGATTTATTCAGCTTCTTGAACACTTTGGCTATTTCCAAGATCATGAAAAAGTATGATAAGGTAACTCTTGATTTAATCAGATATATACAATATTATTTTCTTTAGACTTAATAATATGTTTTTGCTGAATATTTTCTATGATCAGATTGCTTCAAGAAGTGCAGCAAAACCATACATGGAGATGGTTGATAAGTCCTACCTCACTAGCTCTGATGAGGTTACTACAATTATCTTTACACAAACCTTATTCTTTTCTTTCAATAAAACTAAAAAAAAAAACCTGAGCTCAGTTACATTTTAATAGATCAACAAGCTTATGTTGAGAGTTGAGTCAACCTTCGTTGAACATTTCGCCGGTTTGAATCGAAGCAAAGGAATGAATCTCTTAAGACCAAAAGTAAAGAAAGAAAAACATCGAATAACGTTTTCCACTGGTAACTAAAAAAATTTCTCAAATCGAAACCGGTTTATTTACATTAGTTCATGACTAATTAAACAGAATTCCTCAAATTAGTTCTTATCTTTGTCAGGCTTTTTCGTCGGTTGCACAGTCTCTCTAGTGGTAGCTCTAGTCATGTTTATCCATGCTCGTAATATAATGGGCGCAGTTGGACATAAAGTCTACATGGAGACAATGTTCCCTCTTTACAGGTTCAAAACCAAAACATATATATATAGTTTAACTCTCTAATTGATAACATTTTTTTCTTGCTGACAAGAAATGTTTTTTTGTACCATAATTTCAGTTTATTTGCATTTGTGGTTCTGCATATGATCATGTATGCTTCAAACATATACTTTTGGAAGCGATATCGAGTGAATTATCCGTTTATATTCGGTTTTAAAGAAGGAACAGAGCTTGGTTATAGACATGTTCTGCTTCTAAGCTTTGGTCTCGGCACGCTTGCTCTCTGCGCTGTTCTAATAAACCTTGACATGGAGATGGATCCTAACACTAATGACTACAAAACCATGACTGAACTTCTTCCCATGTTTATTTTGGCTGTAAGTTGTTCATCATAATAACCACGAGAATCTTAAGTACATTTTGTTACTAATGTAGTAACACATTTCGTTTGTACTATGTTTTGCAGCTAGTGGTAGCTATTTTGTTCTGTCCTTTCAACATCTTTTATCGGTCAAGCCGCGTCTTCTTCCTCATGGTTGTCTTCCGCTGCATTGCTGCGCCACTCTACAAGGTAATATACTCATGCAAATCCTTTTTTTTACGCGGGGTAAAACATCGATAAAAAATCTTAATTTTTACTCTGAATTTGCAGGTTAATCTTCCAGATTTTTTCTTGGCAGACCAATTAACAAGTCAGGTTTGTGTGTTCTCATAACATTCTTCTAACTCCCATTTATATGTTTTCAAAATGTTTCAACTCATTAATCAACTTTCTTTTTTTTAGGTTCAAGCACTAAGGAGTTTGGAGTTTTACATATGTTACTATGGTTGGGGAGACTTCAAGCACAGGCAAAATACTTGCAGATCAAGCGATGTATACAGTACATTCTACTTCATCGTTGCTGTGATACCTTACTGGTCACGTTTTCTTCAGTGTGTTCGAAGATTGATCGAAGAGAATGATTCAAGTCAAGGCTACAATGCTCTCAAGTATTTATTAACCGTTGTGGCTGTTTGCTTGAGAACAGCTTACAGCTTTAACAGAGGAAACATCTGGAAAATCTCTGCCTGGGTTTTCTCGGCATTGGCAACTTTTTACGGCACATATTGGGACATTGTTTTTGATTGGGGATTACTTCACAGACCATCTAAACATTTGTTGAGAGAGAAGCTTCTTGTTCCTCACAAAGCCGTCTACTACGTTGCAATCGTGAGAACTATGAAAATCAAAAGAACAGTACAATTCCTGATTGATGGTTTCCTTATAAGTTTTGTTTCTGCCTCTTCTTCTTTGTAGGTCTTAAACATTGTGTTGAGGATGGCGTGGTTGCAGACTGTGCTTGATTTCAATTTATCGTTCTTACATCGAGAAACGATGATTGCTCTTCTTGCTGCTCTTGAGATCATACGTCGTGGTATCTGGAATTTCTTCAGGTAAATTTTTGACCACGACACGATCACTAAATTCTCTTTAAACCATTTTTTACTCAAGGGTTCTTCCTTTGACGACTTGCGAACACAGGTTGGAGAATGAACACTTGAACAATGTGGGAAAGTTCAGAGCATTCAAATCAGTTCCGTTACCATTCAACTACAACGAGGAGGAAGATCGAGATAGTTAACTCTTAGATTAGATCTAATCAAGGTTTCTCCAAAGAGTGGGGTTTCAATTTTGTTTAGAACTTGCTTGTCTCTGTTTGTAATCATTAAAGAGAAGGAAATGAGCACAATGAGGCTTCGGATATAACTATCTTACCTAGGGTTATCATTGTGCTCGCTATCACAATGTGCCCAAATCAGATCTCAAACCAAAATTAGTCCATAAAACTACCAAACACGAGCTACTTTGACTATGATAAACCAAAAATTACCCTTGAAATGACACTCGAGTAAACTAAGAGGTTATTGAGACAGCGAGCGTACATGACGAGAGCTTCAAAAGCTTGTATAGATGGTTTCACGTGAATATATTTATCCATTTCGAATATATTTAGCTGTTGAATCCAAATCTAAGAGCACAAATAAAAGTGAATGAGATAATCCTACACTTTGCAACAAGCAATGACAATAACATAATTTGTCAAGAGAAGCATGAGAATATTGATCTTGCAGCATACAATAATTTGCCAAAACAGCATCAACTAAGTCTTTTATCATTCTAGTGTACTACTAAGAAAGCCAAGATTTTATCCTCTTGATATCCAACAAGGAGTAATCATATTGGAAACCATGACCAGTTGTTCGAATTGCCTTACTCAGTAGGGTTTAGCCGCTCACCGCTGCAACAGAAGAAATGTGGCAGCTTGACTCGCCCGCAACTCCTGGAAACACAAAAGAGTGTGCACTTAAACTGGCGGCATATATAAAATTCTGATACAAGTGCCCTCACAATGAGATCATGAAAACAAAAGAAGTTTTAAATCAAACATATACCAAAACCGAACAACTAGACTCATATTTTGTACCATGTTGCACACAAGTAGGTCTTTCGTCAAACATGTTAACGATACACAGTTCTAGTTACTCAAGTGCAGTTTATACCAAGTGATAGTTAGGAGAGACAATGAATCACAAAGCATATGCATTTATTCTTCAGCTGTTGCTGCAGCAACAACAACCTAGATAAACCTAACAGAATTTTTCTATCACAGCCTCAAAACTAAACACCCATACCAAACTCAACCTAATGGATATATTAAGAAGCATCAAACAGATAAAACAAGAAGAGAAGCTAATCTGCGGACAAAAAAAAAAAGAAAAAGAAGAGAAGCTAATCTCTTACCTGCAACGGATGATCACAGGAACAGGCTTAAGAGCCTTTGGACCATTTCTTATCCCTCTCTTGTGTTTAGAAATCTGCATGTTTCATCAAGAACAGCTTCAATTAACACTATCATTCTCCAAGGAGCCATTAAAAATTACACATTTTCATTCACATGTGAACCTAAAGGAAGTAAGGAACCAAATCAACTTAAACCCAAAGATACACAAGCAAATGGAAAAACAATGGACACTCAAAAACACACAAAGAGACAACATTTCTTAGATAGATTCTATAGAAGAAGCAATCTAGCACTTAGTATCTCAATTGCATAATCAACTAATAAGTCCTATAGTGCACCTTCCTAAAACCCTAGATAAACCCTGACTCCGTCAAAAAAGCTAACCCTAGATACCACAATAAATCAAAACCCTAAGAAATTTTATCATTTCAGAAGTGGAAAACGAAAGGAGAAAACTAATTAAGGGACTGAGAGTTCTTTGACCTTCTTCTTAGGCACAGCCATTAGCTCCATGGATCCATTAAAAGCAAAACTAGGAAGCCCGAACCCGAAGCTCTTTTCTTCGATCAAACCCGGTTGATTCTGATCGAACTCAGGTAAAACCAGCGGCGGCATAGAAATCGGGCGATCAAAAGCTCCGTTCAAGGGGGAAGGCATCGCAGCGACATGACTTAAGCTTCGGGTTTCCAAAATGCGACAGGACTCAACCGCGGCGCGTTTTAGCGATGTCAATCTCAACGCCATTGATGCAGTTTCTCCAAAGCTATAGCTGACGGAAGTGAAGACTAGTAGAAGAAACCCAAAAGAGGTGAAAATTTATCAAGGCAAATGTATTTACGAAACGGCTGCGTTTTGACATACGAACCATACAATTGCTCTGTTAACCGATTTTAGACCGTAATTTAGAGTGTGATGTACCCGGTTTAATTCATGAACCATGAGGTTTTATCAAATCGAGCCATTTCTGAAACCCTTGTGTCTTCGTCGTCTCTGGTAAAACAATAACAGATCAAGCGAAGAAGAAAAGTGAAGAAGCTCAGCAACAATGTCGTGGATGAAAGGTGATTTACTTTCCAAAACCAGGAGGCTTGTTGGTGGCTTAGCTACACGAGAGCCTGTTTGGCTTAAAGCCATGGAAGCGTAACCCTCTCTTCTCCCATTTCTATTTCTCCAAATGATTTGGCTCGATTGATCAATTTGATACTTCCTTATTGAATCATCCGTTAATGGGTTTCTAATTCGGATGCAATTGAATTCTAATCGCACAAAAAGTTGAGATTTTGGCATCTGTGAATTAGGATTTTGAGGGTTTTGTTGAAATGAGTGTTCTGTGATTTGGTTTTAATGGCAGATCACCACCTCCTGTGTTTCCTCGCTCCAATGGAAAAATCCAGAAGATTGTTCTCCCTGAGGATCCTTACGTTCGTAAATTCGCTAATAAGCATCCTGGAACCAAAATTGATGACCCTGCCAAGTAAAATTCTCAACTTTTTATATCTCTGCATTTGTATCAAAGATAGTTTGATGATTATGTTATGAGTTAGTTCTTCATAAAGCTTATTCTGATATGCATCACTATAGAAAGAAGTTTAATTTCAAACAATTTTGTCTTGAACCCATTACTATAAGCACGTGTCACTCTTAAATTCTGATTCAATGGGAGAGTTTCACCATTTTTCATTCTGTATCTATCTCCCTCTCATTGCATCATCTTCAATTACCTAGGATATCAGCATTTATTCCAGATCAAGCACGTGTGTATGGTTGCCGGGTACTTGAATTGAAGGAGCATGGCATCAGTGAGGGTGACGCCATGTCTGTAGCTAATGTACGTATTTTCTTTTCACAGTCTATGATTAGCTACGATACTTGAATAGATATGAATCGTAGTACCGCTGCTGTTGATGCCGTTTCTTTGAACATGGGAGATGTTATTCTTCGAACTTGCTGAGTTTGTGTTTTGATGATTTTTCAGATGGAATATCTTTCAGAGAGAAAGGAAATGAAGAAAGCATACAAACGCTTAAAGGAGCTTGCGGTAATGCAAGATAAGGATCCACCTCCTAAACCGTATCCTAGTGCCAAGAAAGGGTTAATAACTCAATCGAAGACATCCGCTAAGGATCGCTTCCAGACTCCTAGCGTCCGCAGGCTAGTTAACCAGTTGAAAAATGAGAAAGATGTGTTGCTGCAAGACAGAACCGGAGGAAGTGCTAATCAGGATAATTGGATCGACGAATAAATTACTCAAAATCATCGTTTTCTTTTTATGCACACTACTCATCCAATTTCTTTGTAGAACTGGCTTTTTTCATATATGACATTCTTTGACTACAAATGTTTTGCAACAAAACAAGTGTTATTTCCATTTGAATGTCTTTGTAATAATATCATTGGATGTTTCCTTCCATGAGGCAAGGAATTACAGAAAACCAAAATGGTTACTCTCTCTATTGATCCTACAAGCAATTAGTTTCAACATTTGTAACTTGTTACTCTATGCCAAGAAGAGTCTTCATTGCCTTCTTTTTCGATACCACTTTGCCATAAACCCCCTTCCCTAGCTTCATGATTTTCTCCATCTCCACAATGTTACTGAAACCTCCATGCTTCTTCATCATCCCTTCCACAGCCATCTTCATCAATCTCTCATCACTTCCAACAACATCAGAGACACTATCCACCACAACTTCCATTGTTGGTATCTTCCTTCCCCACCTTTTCATAAGTCTCTCTGAGTTATAAATCTCATCATAAACTCCCCAATAAGATGCTCTCAGCAACCCTTTATCTTTCCCTTTTACCTTCCATCTCTTCATCCCTTCCTCCACCATATAAACCGCGTTCCCTGCATCTACGCCTCTCTCTAAACCCATTTCAAACTCTCTAACCTCCTGGTTGGTAGCATACAAGACACTCTCAAACTTGCATCTACTGCATCCGCAACAAAACCCCCATGACTCAGCCATCTCTTTCCGTTTTTCCAATGGAGAAAGCACATCAAAGTAAGCAAAGCTAATCTCTTCCCCTGTTTTGATATCTCTCGAGGCATGAACAATCACGTAGTCTCCAACGTGAAGACGTCTTGCGTTAGGGATACACGAGTGGTTGATGAATGAAGCTAAAGTCCATAGCCCTACACCGTAATACTCTTTGTTCTTCCCCATAACTTTACCTGAAACCGCATCTTCCACCAGAGAATTCACATCCAAGATACTCAACAACTTCTCTGTATCCAAACTCTGTTTCCAGTCACCACAAGTTTCAAATGCTTCATCAGGTCTAAACAGAGCTATCTCAGGAATCTCCAGACTATCTTCACCTTGTCCAGTGGACAAAGCGGAGACAACTCGACGAGTCCTACCGCATTTTCTCACGGATTCAGTAACCTCTTCAACGAAGTTCTTCCACATGATCAACTGCGCTTTTTCCCCACACTCTCCATTTCCTAAGATCCCTCTCTCAATCGCAACCGCCTTTGTAACTAAAACCAAAGTACCAGCAACAATGTTCTTCGTAGCAAACAATCCACGCCCACTAAGCTCAGATTTCTTAATCTCAATCGACCCAATAAACTCAGCAAGCTCAGGACATTTCCCACGAAACTCACTTAAGATCCAATCAGACAAATCAAAAGCTCCAGTCTTTGCCTGAAACTCAAGCTTCTTACATTTCTCTATATACACAGTAACAGTCTCCAAGTTATCACTCGCTTGTGGATCGAGCAAAGCCGTTTTAAAACATTCCAAAGCCAAAGAGTATTTGCTCAATCCAAGCAAAACTTTACCTTTACAAAGAAGAGTCTTGAAATGAGTCTTCTCGATTTCAAGTGCTTGATCACAATCCCTCATTGCTTCCAAAAAATCTCGTAGCCTAGCTCTTGCCTCAGCTCGATTACATAGAGCCAAACAGAGAGATTTCCGGAGCTTAGCAATCGAATCCGGATCCGGGTCGGATCCACCAGTACTTGAGACTTGCCTCCGAGAGAGATCGATGAACTCCGTGTAAACTTTTATAGATTCTTCCCATTCTTCTCGAAGAAGAAGCTCCGTTGCTTTAGATCTCAAGCTCTGCAACAGCTCCAGTGGCCCGTCTCTATCTTCCTCTAGCTCGAATTGCTCTCCTCTCATTGCTATTTCTTTGAGATCAATTAGTAAAAAAAGTTTTGGATTTTGGCTTTGATTTACGAAATTTGTGAATTGTTACTTAAATGGTAGAGTTTTGTAACGGTCGGATTTGCCTTTTTTTTACACTATGGTTTTGTCCCCACATGATGTAACGGTCATGAACTACATAAATAATCAGCAAAAATTCAGAATTTGACATTACTTTAGCTGATTAATTAGTCCATTCTATTAAACTTATAACAATTTACTAATTGTAATTTAGTTAGCCATATGAGCTGTTTTTTAACCGCTTAACATAAATGTGTATCATTAACCAAGCAAAAGTGTCTTTCACAAGTGAATCCCTGTTTGTTTTGTAAAACTAGTGATCACATTGCCTTGAGAAACAGCCAAGCCTATACCTGTTCTTCCACCATTACCAACACCTCTATAATACAATCTCCATTGATGATCAGAATCTCCATCCATCTCAATCAAATATGGACACCCAACTCCTTCGTTATCCCACGCACCGCCTTCACCAACCGCGATCACCGCTTCCTCGTCTTGCACTCGTTTCCAATCTTTAATCCCGTCTTTCGAAACCGCGAAGCCTATGCTCGTCTTCCCGGTTCTATCTACACCTTCATAAGCCATCACATAACTCTCATCTCTCTTGTTCCTTGTCACACAAGGATATCTTCCTCCAAGCTCATCGAAGAAACCTAATCCATCCTTTTCGGATTTTCTTCCTCCTAAGATCTTTCCCAATTTTAACCACTTGATCCCATCTCTAGACCTCGCCATCCCAATGCAGAATTCACCGGTTTTCTCATCGAATGAATGGTAATACATCCGTAAATCGCCATCTCCATGGAAAACTACATGTGGAGATGCAATATAGAGAAAGTCCCAATCTTTTTCAGACCCAACATCAAACAATGCCCCACTATGATGCTCACCTTCAATTCTAGCCCAATGCCTACCATCTTGACTAATAGCTAACCCTGGAAGTGACCTATAATAAACCCTAGATTTCTCCGCATTCTCATCACAAAGGTGAAACCTTTCCGGATTTCCCAACACGGACGTAAAATCTTGGGATTGAAACTCAACAGTCTCCTTAGTGTAGCCAGTGTAATACATCCAGTAAACAGAGCTATTAGCTCTGACTTTAGAACTCGACATTATCACAACCTCACCGGGTCTAACACTTGCAGTATCAAATCCCCACCAGTCTTCACCACAGCTCATAACCAAACCCACATCTTCGCTTGACTCAACTTTACCATTTCCTCTTTCCCAATGAATCCCATTGTTGGAAACCGCTAATCCGATAGAATCAGAAACAGGGTTCTGCTTTGAGCTTCCATGGTACCACATGTACCATCTCTCTTCGTTATCGCTTAGAAATCTCTTCACAACCGGAGAGCCAATCTCCTCACTGTGCCACGAATCTTTAGAGACGCCAAGATCAAAAACTAGCCCTCTCTTCAAAGAGATCGATGAATCTTGACCTGCTTCTCTACTTTTTGTGGTGGAACATCTTGTGATTGTGAGCGTGAAAGGAGAAACACGTTTGTTCCGGTATGTAGGGAATCGAAGTGAGAGAGTTGATAATCGCCTGTAAGGTTGAACTGTTCTCGAGGCAGTGACAATGGAGGGATTTACAGCAGTAGCTTCCATGGCTCGAAAAAAATCTGAAAGCAAGTTGCTCTGCTCTGATTGAAGTGAAATGCAACGGGCCACAGATTTTGTTTGGATGACTTTGCCAATAGTGAAGTTCAAATATAACACGTGTCTGTTTCTTAGTGGTGAACTAAATGAGAAAATCTTTGTCCGGAAAAGATTGGGTAATCAAGATATCTTATTAAGCCCACTTAATTATAACTTATAATTTATAAGTAACTACTGAATTATTAATCCACTTAATTATAAAATTGGTAAATTAGCAGAAATTCAATTTTTATTGAATTTCTGCTAATTTACCAATTCTGTAAAACTACTAGTTAAGGAGAAAAAACACAATGTCGGAATAAAAACTTACCTTCGCCGCACATCATGTTTTACGGAGATAGCAGAAAAAGATAAAATCTAGGTTTGTTAAGACTATGAAACACCAATTTCAAGACTCAAAAGTAAATTGTAATTGTTTTGGCAATCCAATTGTGGCTAAGTAGTTAAATGAATAATTATCTACTCGGTACAAATTGATTTGATTGTAGACTTGAGACGGCACGACCGTACTAATGTGGTTTAACTTAGGTAATTCATAAGATTGACCAAAACCAAAAGCGCATATAACACTAAGTTATGATTGATTTATTGAAAACCTCAAGTTTAATTTCTTTCAAAATCCAAATTAAAGTCAGAATTTAAAATCTAAAAAAGGCTCACTTTTTCTTTACAATAAGTTTTTTCAACCTCCAAACTTATGAGATTTCAATGTCTTTCTTTAAAAAAAAACTTTGTATTAAAGCTTTGTTAGTTGAGAATTGGTTTAGCTACCCAAAACTGTCAATGCTATACTGTTATTCATATGTTTCTTACAAAACTGGTCCCGAATCAAAGATAGCCATAATTCTTAATTAAATCTGTGTTTATAGCTACGTCTAATGAATGATAGTGCCAACTAGCTATTAGCTATGACTCTTTGAATATGTTAGAAAAGAGACCGAAACATGTCTTTTTATTCAACCAAATCATCAGTGACAACAGGCAACTATGTTATGATGTAATTTTGGATGTAAACAATTAAATAATATTCCCACCATTTGTAACTTAGATATTTATAAATAAAACTGAATTACAAAATATAGATGTTTCTTTTCTATACAAGAAATAAATCTAGATAAGAAATGAATAATATTATAACATCATATTCATCCCAATGAATTTTCATTTCACTAGAAAATTATAGGAAAAGATAAGGAAACAACAACTATCAATTTACAATAAATGGCACGACGATGAAGGTTGTTTTCCAAAAGGAGAGATGAGGACTGATATGTTAATCTTGTCTGGCTATTAAGGAATTTTAGATGATAAGCTATTTTCATTGTCGATATACATTTAAGTTTTCGAGAAAAATAATTCTTTAAAAGATGATATACAAACCATGTATATTTTTGATCGCTATCTAATTTGTTTAGCGACAAACATATTTGGTATTTGTAGCCCATACCAAAAAAAAAATTGGTATTAACTACATATATGTATAAACTTATTGATTAAAAACATCTTTCAGGGCTACAATTTCAACTAAAAGTAGTAAGGTAATGTGGCTAATTGGTCATGGGGACGATCCAAATTTCCTATTTTAAAGAAAAAAGGTAATCGGGTGATGTTGGTTTAATAGAATGTTAGTTTGTCAAAGAGAACATGTGAAAGCTGGTCTAATTTTTTTTTCTTATATATGTGGAGAAGACATGAGAACATGTCACTCTATCTTTGGAAGAGACAAATTAGTAATTCAATTAGAGAAATTGGTTTAACTAACTCAATTTAGCAATAAAGAGCCATGACAAAAATAAGAGCCGTAACCAAATTATGTGAATATGATTTCAGCACGTGATGTGGACTTTTGAGTTTGACACTTATTGGGAATCCTTTCATATCTAGTGATTTATTATCACTACGTCACCCACGTTATGAAAATAAATAATCTTATACTGTTATACATTAATACATACGTCAATAAGAACCAAAATTTTATTCTCCTGCTTGACGGTTATATCTTTAGCCAAAAGGATCGGTGCTTCCAAGATCTACAAAGACACCTCGTGACAAAGATGCCATCGCTTCGACGAAGATGCTCCGTTTATGCCTTTGTAGCATACGGTTTGGCCCTCAAGAAAACATTCTTAAATGCTTGTTTTGCTTCTTTGAACAGTTTATTTTCCCAAAATTCCTTCTAGTGAGTGGTATGGATGATCAAGACTTGTCGGTATTGCAAGGTTTTACTTCCCGGCTTATAGTCCCCTTTGCCTTTGTGGTAGAGTTTGTAACCTTTGGGGTTACTATGAATGCGATCAAGCAAGAAGTAGTGAAGCTTGTACTTGTATGTCGATCTCTTATGTGCTCTTTCTTTGATTTGTATCTTATCTATCATTCGTTTAACCATTTTTTGGTAACCTTTTTGGCAATTGTTGCCTTTTTTCTTTGCATTTCCTTTGTTATGGATGTATTTTCTTCTCTTGTATTAGAGGTTGCTGTGACTCTTTAATCTAATGAAAGTCATATGTTTGCCCAAAAAAAAAAAAAAGAACCAAAATTTTATAGAAGTGCCGTTACATGATGAGTTAGAATTTCTATTGCATGAAATTAATCCTAAATCTGAGCCCACATAATTTAGCACTCAATACCCCCTTTATTACTTTTAATTTGGGTTGGTTATCCCATCCCATCAATTAAGAGTATTGGTTATCTCGATTTTGATCGCTTAATCGATAGTTATATACTTATATGTTAAGAAATTAAGAATCTCATTATATGTCCTTTGTCATAAGATCGAACATATGAAGAAAATAGAAGGACGAGATAATTTGTTTGATTTTGAAAAGTTGAAAAGTTTCAGAAAGTGTATATTTTTGGTCCTTGCAAAATACTTATTTGTTGTTCATATGGACTTTATGGTTTATAACTCTCTCTTTGGTGTTTTTTAAAGGAGTATTCCGGCCGAAACTCGACTAACCTCCTGAACGAATGTAGATTGTGGAGTAGCTATTTCATTAACAAATTCTAATACCTAATTTGAGTGGCAAACAAAAGTAAAGAGTTCGAATTGACGTTATGCCGCCTCCACGTCTTTTACCATTAGGACACTTCCATTTGGTTTACTCCGTTTGGTAGTCTATCAACCTCTGAAGTGATTCTGACTTCTGAGGTGATTAGTAACATTAGTTTAGGCCTATTAGTGATCTTTAGTTAAGCTTTTAGTAGAGTCTAGTAATTCTCTTCATACTTGAATTAGCATCATCAGCTGATGTGGGTTTAGCGTTCTAGACTTCTAGTTGGCTTTTTACAACATTAGGGTTAGCCACTGCATAGACTTACTTGCATTTTGTGTCTCAGTTATGAACACCCATAGAGGCATTAGTTTATGCAACCGTTATATTAAGTTTTTTTTTTTTTTAAATCCGTCATATTAAGTTAACAATATATAGATATACTATTCCCTTGAGTTCATACGTTTATAACCGTTTCATATCATAACAAATTTAACGGGCACATGATAATGATTGGAATAAAATTGTCAACAAAGTAAAACCTATAATATCTTTTTCTTAAAAAATTCAGATGAATATGCCAGAAGAGATAGTAATGCATGGAGATTGGAGGATTACTAATGCATGTTAAGTAACGAAAACACGAAAAAAAAATTATAGTCATAGTATATGACAGTAGAAACTTTTTAAAGTGCCGACAAAAAGCAATGGAGGCGTCGTTGGAATGTCTCGAATCCATTTAACCACGTAACTAATTAAGACACAGTAGACACTTAATGCGTTTTGCCTTATTTATAAATTTATTGTTTTAAAAACTATTTTTTTTGTCAGAAATAAAAGTATAATTATTAAAAAAAATCGCCACACAATTGGATTACACAACTTCTTTAACATTTTACAGAAAAAAAAACACATGTTGGCTTCTAAAATCCATAAATACTCTTAAACATTTTTTTAATAAAGAGTTTTGAAAAATTTAGGAAGTCTTCATGCGATTTTACAAAACTTTTCAAATCAGAATTTGGTGTTTTGGAATAATTTTTAAAGTTATGCTATTTTCTTTTAAAAGAAAAACAAAAGTAGTTTTCATAATTTATTCGATTTATTTATAGTATTTTTATTTATTACATGTTTAATTTAAATTTAAATATTATATATATATATAATATTAAAAGTATTAGTTTTCGTACGACCTTATGGATCTCTTATTATTGTTGTATTTTATTATTTTGATTGTACCATTTTTTTAGTGCTAAAACAGTTTGATCTCACAAAAGTTTGATTTAAAATATAACTATTGAAATGATATTTGATGATAATTATTCTCCTAAGTAACAGAACTAAAATATTGTCTATACAAGTTTCTTATATCCACCAGTTAAAAGGAGGGGGAAAAGATAGAAAAAAGGAGAAAATGTTCTCAACGTCCACCATAGATAAACCTTAGTATATATGTGCTAGTCCACTTGACGCTATCTCTGTAGCTAAGTCGAACATAATCCATCTCGAACATACGATTCGTTCAGCAAATATCCATTATTGACCTGACCTATATTTTAATTTAAATATATGGAAAAGATCTCGTTGTTTAAGTATCTCAACTTAGATGAGGGATAGTTTAATTGAACAATTGTATAATGCATTGTCAAAATTCGGATTATGTGAATACACAATATAATTAAAATATTAAAATAATGAGTTTCTTATATATTCTGTACAAGTCAATTCAATTTGTAAATTACTATAATGTTTTATACTGAAGATCGTATTAATGGAAAACATATGGACAATAACCTTTTAACAAAAAACAACAACCATATAGACCAAATCAAAAGGGTCATATATTATTATATAATTATTAGGAATGGTAGGTTTAAGACACTCAAAATTAATCGACAGTGTCTTTCATAACAATACTCTAAGGTTCTAGCATATACTTATCGGATTTTGATCGAACTTCGATCTCATTAGCTCTAACAATGGAATTTAAATTATAAATGTTTTTCTTTGTGTGTGAAGAAATTAAAAATGTTTATCTCGAATCTTTAAATAAGAATAAAAAGTAATACTAAAGTCTAAAGGACAAGAAAAAAGAAAACACAAGTTGTTCATCAGAGAATCGTCAGCAACAGAAAGTGAGCATAGGAAGCCGAGGATAATAAAGCGATTCCAAGCCACACGAATCTTTGTTTCTTAAAATGACAAATTAAGTAAGTTTCAAACAAACAAACAAAAAACAAAAAATGTACCTTTAACAAAACAAAAAATGTAAGTTGACGCTAATTTATTTGTTTGATCCACAGAAAATGGTCCAGGAATCTAATCGGACGGTAGATATATCACACTAGAGAACTTCCTCGAGATTAACAGCTTTACGATAAAAAGTTGAGCTTCAGAATCAGAGTGGCAGATTTAGTTAACGGTCGTTAAATACGGCTACGGGCATATGCTTCGGCTGTCAGTTACTTTTCATTTTTCACCAATTTTGCCCCTTCCGCATACTCCATGCATGCATGAGGATTGGGAAAGTGGTTGTCTGATTTGCACATTCCGATGATGGATTCACATGATATAGGCTAGTTTTTGGCCTCCAAAGTTTTTGCTGTTGTCCTTCAACAAAAAGAAAAAAAAAATGTTTTATTGTCGCAGATATTTAATTACAAGATTTACCTAATTACGCATTTGTTATTTATACATGCGAACAAACTCATTCTTACGCGCGTGTCGATACTAACTATGTGCCATGCCTACTCGACTCCATTATATATATGGGCATATCCTGATCTACGTATAGATAATAATTAAATGAATCCTGTGGAGGTGAACATAACACACAATGTTGATAGAATTTGTCATCAACAGGTGGATAGTCGCATGGACAAACATAGAGAGGTTTTGGAAGGGGCACTTTGCTCCCCATGGTTTTCTCGAACTTACCAAGAAAAATAAAAGACTTTTAAGGTTCACCTGTTTTCTTTAGAAGGATCTTTAATAAGTATTTGAAAATGTTACTAATCTAAATTAATGTGCAATTACAGACAAACAAACAAAAAACGAAGAGAAGCGAAATTAAAATAGGAGACCAGTACGAGCGGAAACGATGAAAAAGACAAAACAGCAGGCATGTGCATGCATTGGCTTTGGCTATTGATCTCAAGCTTAATAAAAAATGTTAGAAACTATCCCTTTCAATTTTCAATACTCCTTCACTATATACCAAATAACCAATTTGATGACTAGCAGAAAAATATTATATTTGTTTGGCTTCTTTCAAACCCCCGATTAATTTATTTTGGCGTTTGTAAACTCAAGGAATCCTATGATATTATTTTTTACGTTGCGATTTCGAGTTTCTCCTATGATTGTTAAATTTTAATTTCTTTTGTGGTTACACGCATGCTGGATATTATGCTTTAGTAATGTGTAGTCAATTTTTATTACTTATCATTTAATCCCCATGACACTAGCTTGATAAATCGACAGATATATATTATATATGTAATGAATGTAAGAGGATAATCAATAATTTTTTGGCGTTAATCTAATCATTTCTAGATACAAGCGTTACGAACAATTCAAATGATCAAACTTTCCTTCTTTTGCTATTTTATCATAAATAAAACGTTAGCCTAAACGGTGTTTGTCGACTACTTGTGGTCCTCTGGCAAATCTATGTACTCATCGTCTCATTCTCTTTATTTTCTATCATTTTTGTTGAGTTCTTATTTTTTTGTTTGACACTCGAAAAAATGTTGAGAAGTAACGTAACCGACTTTGCATTGCTTTTGTTAAACCATCAAAATGAATTGAAGGTTATGTAAACAAAAGTAGTAGCAAGGGCCCATGTTTTTGAGCTCTGATTACGGGAGGTTGGCCGTAGATTTCTGCGGCTGCAAGTTCTTGACCTTATTAAATTCAATAGTTACAATTATCTTCTCGTCGAAAATTTCTGATATATTTATTTTTTTTGAATTAAATAGGAACTGGTTACATAACACGCACGATATAGGTAGGAAAACACAGGTAAGGAACAGAGTTATAGGTTTCCTGATACGTCTATCTCAAAACAGACCACTGTGACCCACTTAGATTTCAGCTTGATTTTTCTATCACTGTTTTTGCTTCTTTTTTACTTTTTTCCCCTAGTTCAGAGTTCTAAAATTGTAAATTAGTTTTATCGTAGAAGTACCAAATCAAGTGATTCAATGGTTAAATTAAGGTATTAAGTTACATTTGATATTTAAAAGTATCCAGACCTTCATTATAGCTCATAAGGGTTAACATTTTGTCGTTCTTTTGTATATTCATGGCAAGCTCTAATTCATGACTAAGTCACATTTTTCAAATATGTTTTTAGTTTTTACTTATGTTGGTAATTAGTGGATTTATAGTTAAGTTAAAAAGTTGGCGAGTTCTAGCTTTGAAACTCATTTAGATATATATATATATATATATATATATATTCAATTTTAGTAAATTGTTAATCTATTCTAATGGTGTAACTGTAACAAATGAGAATGAAAAAAATATACTATTGTGAATAAAACCCCACACAACACATTACTATAATAAGTTAAACTTCTTTTTTTGTAGGCGCCTGGAAAAAAAAGAAAAGCAACAAGAGGGCTGTGAGGACGCATCACCGGTTTCGTAGCACACATGTGCATTTGTCTCTTTGCTTTTTCGGTTTTTTTCTTGCCAATCAATTTATTTTGTTCCTCAGAAAAAAGAAAATCTAAAACCAAAATATATATTATAACCTCATTTAATAAACAACAAAAATGTTTGTTGAAAAAAAAAAAGTTTTTATTTATCTTGACCTTATTTCTTTGAAGAAAATAAAGCTTGGTTATTAAAGAAGTCCAAGTTAGTTGCCACCATCAGTGGCATAACGGTAAATTAAAGCCAACTTCCTCTAACTAAAGTTTTCTATAAATTCAACCACTCACCTCCCACTCTAAAACCCAACAACATAATTTCACATATCTCTCTTTCTTTCTCTTGAAGGAAAGACGAAGATCTCCAAGTCCCAAGTACGTAACTACTTTCTCCATCTACATTCAATTGTTTCTCCTTAATTTCTCTAGTACATATTTACTTGTGCTATAAGTAATTGATTTTATATCACCCATGTGCAGGTTGTTAACACAAGACGTAAACATGGGTCATCTTGGGTTCTTAGTTATGATTATGGTAGGAGTCATGGCTTCTTCTGTGAGCGGCTACGGTGGCGGTTGGATCAACGCTCACGCCACTTTTTACGGTGGTGGTGATGCTTCCGGCACAATGGGTAAAAACCGTTATTTACATAACTCATTCCTTACAAATTATCATATTTACTAATCTTCAATGTTACTTCTTTGTAGGTGGTGCTTGTGGATATGGTAATCTATATAGCCAAGGCTACGGGACGAGCACGGCGGCTCTAAGCACAGCTCTCTTCAACAATGGACTTAGCTGTGGTTCTTGCTTTGAGATAAGATGTGAAAACGATGGTAAATGGTGTTTACCTGGCTCAATCGTTGTAACCGCTACAAACTTCTGCCCGCCAAATAACGCGTTAGCGAACAATAATGGCGGTTGGTGTAATCCTCCTCTTGAACACTTTGACCTTGCTCAGCCTGTTTTTCAACGCATTGCTCAGTACAGAGCTGGAATCGTCCCTGTTTCCTACAGAAGGTAACATTTTATTCAGCTTCTCTGTTTCAAAACAGAGGATATCAAATTTCTCTAGATGCTCTGTTTTTTTCTTAAAACAGAGTATATGCTAAGTTTAATAACAGAGTTCTTGAAGAAAAAAGATCCAAAATATAAACTTTTCGATACTTTGGTGTTTTGTAGGGTTCCTTGCAGGAGAAGAGGAGGAATAAGATTCACGATAAACGGCCACTCATACTTCAACCTTGTGCTGATCACAAACGTCGGTGGTGCCGGAGACGTTCACTCGGCGGCGATCAAGGGTTCAAGAACAGTGTGGCAAGCTATGTCAAGGAACTGGGGGCAAAATTGGCAAAGCAACTCTTACCTCAACGGTCAAGCACTTTCCTTTAAGGTCACCACCAGCGACGGCCGCACAGTTGTCTCCTTCAACGCCGCTCCTGCCGGCTGGTCTTATGGCCAGACTTTTGCCGGTGGACAGTTCCGTTAAAAAGGGCAAGTTGGTTAATCTCTCTTCCATTTATCTAAAGTAAACTCATTTGTGTGGTTATATTGGTCTCTTGAAAAAACTCGGTTATTGAGAGAGTGATGCGTCGAGGGCTCGGTTTTGCAGAAGGCCTTGATGACGTCTAATCTTTTTTTGGACCTCTTTATTTTTCTTTCTTGAAACTAGTTTTTGTTAAGAAAGAAAAAACAAGTTATAGTAGTTAATGTATTACTGATGCAGAGGTGGAGTTTTAACTACCACCCGCTAGTAGTAGTTATGAGTTTTTTATTTTAAGGTGTGAGAGAGAGATGGATTATCAAGATTTGTCAATTTTATTATGTTTGTTTGTAATAATACAATTCTTTACTCCAGTTAATGAAAATTGGGGGATTGATCACTTTTTTTTGCATTTTTTTTCACTTTTCATATCAACATACCAAATTTTACAACCATTATAGACTATTTTGGGAACTTTATCTTTCGTTTCAAATTTTTACAAACATTATTGAATGCTCATTTAGCTTTAGCTGTTGATTAATTAAATAGTCTACAACCGACTTTCACAATCTTATCCTTCATTCAATGTTTTCCCCCTTTATATTCAGTTGAAGCAAAACTCCACAACTTAAATGAAAAATCTTCTATAGACGGTCCTTGTGGTCCAAAAAGAGCAAAACCTCATGACTCTATCCAACAAGGCAACAACCAACCTAATTTAAGGTTAGGTGCTTGCTATCTTTGAGAACTAGACACCATAACGACATAAATTAATTAATGTCTCTTTGGTTCGGCTATCATCGTTATATACTAATTTAGATTTGACGATGGATGTATGTGCGAGTGAGATATAATATTATTATGCTGTGGATTTAGTTTCTAAGTTTTTCTCCAAGTAATCACTTATCAGAATTTGAGAAAAGGTCCCCTTTTAGGAGTTACGACGGATACTGAAACAAAATTACATGTGTTTTTGTTTCACGACATTATCAAAGTGGAGGTCGATAAGTATAAATTGATGAAATACAAAAAGTGATCCACAAGAAGTAACGTCCATGTTGTGGCTATCGTCGACTAAAGTAAAAAATGGGTCCTACTCTGATGGAATTTGCTTCAACGTGACTCATATGAACCGACACATGCAAACACCGGCGGTTCTGTATGTGCTATAAGAGAAATATATTGGAAGATTTGGGCCATTTTGAAGCCATTATACACAAGCCTAATGGCATTAATGTGACTTGACATTATCTCAATGGTTATTCACTAATGGCACTAATGGTTTTAGTTCAAGTTGTTCCAGTTCAGTTCTTTTAGTTCTTCTCTAACCATTGTCTAAATTGATCTTCATCATATATCTTTTAATAAAATCAACGTGGTAAATCGACCAACGAAATAATTGATTAGGAGAAAAGCAGGGCCAACAAATCTAAGAATTAAGAACTGAAGGATATATCTTATGACGGATCATGGATCAAGTTAATAAAATTATTGAATTAGTTCATACTTAAATGAGCATACATAAACAAACCATTTGGGTTGAAGAAAAGCATAACCAAACGAATAATGCATAGAGTCAAGATTAAGGTTTGGTTAAAATGCCTAATCCTATGATAGGGCAACAACGGGAACTATACCTGGAAAATATACGACCTCTAGGTTTGAAAAATGTCCAAAGCGAATGTACAGACACAACATTAACCTTCGAGTGAAGATGCATTCAATTAACATCAAGTACACTTTGACACGTTGACGATTTGGTAGGCAACCGAATCAGAAGTTTCACATAAATACGACTATACGAGTAAAATGCCCACCCCTAATTTATACGACTTCTAGATGAAAACTTGAATTGCATTCACTATTCTCTCTTTCTTCTATGAACACGCTTTAAAGATATAAAAAACTTCAAGTTTTGCTCTAACGGAATCATTGAACGGTACTCGGCATTGCTTTTAAATTTTGTGGCTCGCAATAGTATAAAGTACATAAACACATATTAATTGTCATACCAAGTGAAAAGTAATTACTAGATTAATTGAAAACATGGTTGACAAAGAATTCTCCATAAACCAAATTCTAAAAATTACACTAGATAATCCTATGAACGCATATTATTTAGTTAACGTGAATACACTTGGTGAAAATATGTATCTTCTTTTTAACAATTTTCAAAAGTTGTAGTTGCAAATGTTTGGGTTTGCTTATAGACATCGATATATTGGGACAAAATATTTTTTTTTTTAATTGGAAACCCATTCCAATACATAACAATGACCCAAGATTTAGTTGGGCCAAAGCCCATGTATAAAAATACAACACGACAATCATAAACCGTGGACCTTCTTTCTTCCTTCTCTTACATTTGTCATCCTTAATAATTTAGTCAATAGACTCAATACTGTTGCCTCGATGCCTCTTGATGATGGTCACTCTCGCACGTGTAAACCACACCTTATCATAATCTGCTGTTCTTTCTATTTCCATACTTATTTTCCTTTTTCTTTTGTTAGTCTCTTCCAAATATTAAGGTCGTGTGTTTAGAACGACGTATAACTCCTTTATTTACAGAAAGATTCTGGCTTTTGATTCACAATTTCACTCAAGTTTTAATGGTATATGTACCAATTTCTAAATATGTGTAAATCTTTAACTCATATAGAAAAGTTGTATTAGAAGTCAAATTCCAATTAATTTGAATAACTCCTCATAATTAATTGGTTGATCTAAAGAGATTAGGAGAAGGTATAATTTATAAAGAAATATTTTAATCACAAAGAATAATAACACAAAAATGGATATGATGAATCAATATTGATAACGAGATCAAGATGGGTTAAATGCTTGGCGTAGGATATCTAGATTTTCTAAAGAGAGGAGTTATGAAGTGCTGAGTGTATGCCATGAACAGTTGTAAATAGTTCTTTTGAATGTGCAGCTTCCCAATACAACGAAACAATATGTATATTTTTAATAATATAATTGAGTTAATTCATTTTGTTGGTCACGAATAGTGTAGTACAGTGTGCACCATAAGGTAATAGTTTTTGTGATTGAGCTAACAGTTTTATGAAAACAATGAAAATTTCCTGAAGGGATGAATGTCTCAGAGAGGTACGTCAAAATCATTGTTGTTACATTTTTGTGTATAATACAAAAAAAGGTGAGAGTTTGTTTTCAAATTTTTGTGAATCGAATATTCATACTGTTAAGTCCACGTCTAGATTATGAAATATTCAAGATTCGCATTATTGTTCTTTATTTTTTAGAATAATTTTTTTCATGGATATTGCCATTTGGTGAAGATGATCAATATAAACCCTATCAATAATAACAGTTTACCAAACCGGTCACATCCAGTCGCTTTTACCACTTGGACAAATCTGAGTCTGACTTTGACTTTTAAGTTTGAACATTACTTCTGTCTTGTTTATTTTATACATCTAGGTCCTTTTTTAATTATATTAAATAGGTCATTTAGGTCCATCATGAGCATTGGTGCATTAATTATTGGATTTTGCGAAAAAGGACATTGAATTAGTCTTGATACCATGACTAAGATCTGATGGGATTTACTGTTCGAAACTCTTTGGGCACATATAGCTCTAATGTCATAGATGGCTGTAGCATCACCTGTCCTTCAAATACTGAATCATCCATACCCTCTGGATCCATCAGAGGGTCAGGTTAGCTATAAACTAGACCTCTCCTTGCCTATTATTGCCTCTCGATTTGGATCTGCAAATTTTGCTGATAAGGTTCAGCTTGCTTATTGCGAGCGTTATACTTGCTGAGCTGTGACACACATCACCAATTTCACCACTACACTCTCTCTATACAACTATTGATTTTTTTTTCCTCAAATACAACTATTGTTTTGTCTCAATTTCTTTCACTTTTTAAGATTCTTACTTAAAGTGACCTTTTCCATTTGCTTGGTTTCTTATTTTGGTTTTAGAGTTAATATTCTACACGTATAGTACCTACTCAACTAGTTTGTTATGGACTTTTAAGTCATGGTGGTGCTCAACAATGCACAAAACGACTTTCGTACATAAATGTGAAATGTGCAAACGATGTTGTTGCCGGAAGACTAATATTTCGGAGTGAAATTTTACATATAGAGAAATCTTTGGTAAAAGAATATTAAAGAATGTATATACGTTTGCAAAACCAGTCACAACTTATATGTGGCTCTATTAATCAAGATTTGATATATACAAAACAAAGTGACTAATTAACAATGACTCAAACGAACCACTTGTGAACAAATTCACAAAATCTTTCGAAGTTTATTGTGACGTCCCTAAACTATTATATATCGTCTCGTGACTCCAAATTTAAATTTTCTTTGCTTGGCAAAATCGACCATGCGTATTTTATACATTTAGAGGATGATGTATGGAAGTAGATAATGGAGAGGTACTTTAAATTGTTCGTTAGATTAGGTTGTTATGGACGTTGAGTTATTTATTATAGACATATGATAATGTGAACGTTAGCCAATTCGTGTTAGATTATGTTTCCTTGCGTTGAACAGATCGAAGAAGAAGGGATCGGAGCATTAAAGCATGTGAGGGTGGGGCAGGTAAGTGTCCTTTAAACAATAAGAAGTGGGTCTTAGCATTAGCTTTCTGACATCTTATTCTTACCCATACTTACACCCATTACTTTTCAAAGATTTAACAAATATTATCATGCAAAGAGTACTTTTTTGTCCTTTCTTTAATTCCTTTAATTGCGACACTCTTAACGGACTTCGGTTAAGACAGCCTCCATACCCATATGACATGCATCACAAATCTAACGACTAACATTACTATTATATGTTATACATCAAACAAGAGAACTAATGTGTACGTATAATTGTACGCCATTACATCTCTAATTAAAGCAACAAGACCGTTTGACACAATACTAGAAATCTTGATCGTTAGAAGACTCTCCATCGTTAAAACATCTTCATGTATAGCCTATATATTATGTATAATACTTTCCATTGTTCAGCCTTCTCCGCTCCAATATATACCTTCTTTTAATTTCTATGCAAACTTTCCCTGCTTTTCTTATGTACTATATTATTTCACTCTGAACAATTAGTCTCCTATATAGCAGTTTGAAACTCCAAACGCTTCATATTGTGCTATCAATTAAATTTGATACTAAAAAAATTACACGTTTAAGGGAAACAAAAAATAAGTGATAAAAAATTATAATTTTGTACAATAAAGTTTAATTATATATATTGCATATCAACAATATTGGATTTCTGGCATTACCTCTTAAGATCCACATTGAGGATTGACCTGTTATTCAGAAGAAATCAATATTGACACTTGAAAAGATACCTTGACGAAGAAGACCAATTTGAATTGAGGTTTTAATTTCTTTCCGTGGTGACACAATAATAAATATTCGATCTCTAGAATATAACCTTTGATTACGTAAGTCATTTTTCTTTTCCAACTGATTACGTAAGTCTTGTTGCGCCGTAGCAGAATATTTTCTACTACTCAAATAGCTAAAATAAAATTATTCAAAAATATAATAAAATCAGATCACTATTGTTTCAAATACCGCCATGACTATTCGTAACAACTAAATTTTCTCATCTTCATAATTAAACCGCTCAGACAAAAACATTTCATGCAATAGAAAATGAAGACAAATTTAGACGAACCCATGAGTTGGATGTCGAAATTAATTGGTAGGGTTATGAATTTTAATTAGAGCAAAGAAAGGATTCAAAACATGGCTCTGTCAAGGGAACACACCTAACAGAATCTCATGGATTAGCCTTTGTCTTCTGCTGCTCCCTTACGCCCCACTACTTGTCACATTCCTTCGTTTTTATTCTTCAATAAATAATTTAACTTTTCAAATTTTATTTTTACCCTCAATGTTTTCTTCATTATTGTCCTTCCATATAATTTTATAATATATACACACAGAAAATTTCGTACCAAGTTCAACAGAGCCTTAATTTATAGGCATGATCTCAGGTCGGGTCATATTCCCCACCTTCATATAAAATTGGTTAGAACCGACTGTTGACCAAAATATTAAATCTTATTCACTGTTAATTTTCTTTGTAAACTTAGAAAAAAATTTCCGTTAAAAACATGTAAGTTTTAAAATATATACATGAAAACACTAAAACATGCCCCAAGAATTGAAACCCCTAATTAGTTGAAGGGACCGGTTAAGTTAAGAATTTTGTTGAACTAACTCCGGTTATAGAAACAAAGAAGTAGTGTGATTGTAACCAAAAATACGAATGAGGTTAAGAAAAGAGGGTAGAATTTAAGACAAACTTTATTGGTGGATGTGAAAATAGATATAGGGGCAAAGGAGGCTATGAGATTAGATGGGTCATTGATTCATTCATCTTTGAAAATTGAGAGAGATAGACTTTACTGTTTGGTTACCTTTCACGTCATCTCTTTTTGGAAACTCCAAAAACAGTATGAGTTTGTGTGTGTCTTCGTGATCTGTTCCCACCATTTATCCTCTCTGTCTCTCCACTTCCTTTCATTACTCTCACTTTCTTTCACTTTCTTGTTCACTTCTGTTTCCTCACTAGTTTCTCCTCTTTTTAATCACCAAATCGGCACCTTGTTGCATTAATTACTACAAAAATATATTTACACTCAAACCAAATCAGACCTAATTGAATCTGAACTGATTATTGGTTAAACACTTTGAATTTTCGCAAAAGCATGTGTAGAACAAAATTAATACTTCTTATTTTCAGTTATTTTATAAAAACATTAGTTATCTTAATAGTTGAAAAATCTCGTTGATAGGACGATTAATTTTTTATTTGATTTGCATAAAGTAATTGATCTTTGTTGTTCACAAAATAACGTGATTGATTAGCATTTGAAATTATTTGATTAATTGACAAGTTAATATTTATAATTAAACTCATGGGTGAAACGAAATGCATATCTATAGCTAATTTATTTATAGCTAGCGTCTTAAAAATCCATTGAATGACATATATATTTTGGTGATGTAATCCTAATATTTATAACATTGTACACGTAACCTTCTAGTTTTATATTAGTCTAAATACTTTACGAACTCAACATAGGCAAAATCCAAACTAGTTCGATTTTGTTTTGTTCTATAGTTTTCTCTTTTCTAAGCAAGTATATTCCCTAAGTGTTCGTGATTGTTCGATAGATTTATTGTGATCGTGCGTGGGTGTAGTACGATAAGGAGAATACACGTGATGGTTGTGCGACATCACACGCCAAAATCGGACCATGGGGACGCATCACAGTTGAAGAGAAAAGACTTCTCCTTTGAATTGAATTGGATCCTATGTTACTCTAAATGTGCACGTGTTCATCATCTCCACCTCTCATTATCATTACCAATCCTTATTCTTGATTTAAAACGGATTTTAATTTTCAAAGAACTCAATGTTTACTTGCATTGACTACTAATTATTGAGGACATCTAAAATATCTAAGAAAAAAAACTCTTGTTAATCAATAAAAAAAGATCCCATATGTAAGTAATTTTATTTCTTTGCTTTTTTATTCTTAGTCTAAGATCACTAATCACATAACATATTACATATAGATGGATGCCACGTCAGAAAAGAGTCTATTTGAAAGCGAACTTTTCTTTCGAGTAAAACACAAACCTGACCAAACGTGTAACAAAATTAAACATTATCGTACAAGGGGACATTGTAACACATGAATAACTAAGGTTGATAAAATTTGTAGACGGACATAAAGAATTCCAAGAAAAGTGAATTAGGTGAAATTTAAATGGGCTATGGGGTCAAAGAATGGTCGAGAAAATAAAAATTAGATTATGTCAGACGAGTAAAATTGAGCTTTGGATTAATTCCAACGTTTTAGTGATTCCTTATTACACATTTGATGTATTTTTGTGACAAACTGACAAAAGTATATATTAATGCTATGTTGAAAAAGGTATGTTCAAGCTTGTAATCAATTTTGGACTGAGTCACGCATGGACCGTAGCTAATATATCCACCGAAACGGATTGACCATGAGATCGCAATCTATTTTATACCTCAGATAATTTTTGTCCCCTCACTATATGAGCTTTACATACATCTGTTTCCAGAGTAATTTAGTTGCTTATTCTGTTAGTCACTCCCTAAAACAAGCTACTACACTCGATCAAGCAGTAACATCAAACTCCTTTAATCTTCCAAGTTAGACTCTCTTCTTACTTTTCAAGGTATGTTTAAATATTTAACATGTTTATAAATAATTCCATGTGTAAATAGAACATATGTTTTTAATAACTTAGTATTTTAGACGAAAGAATCGAAAATCTAGTACTAGTCTACTGGATATAAACAAAGTAACAAGATAGATTCATAGCCCAAAACAAAAGAACAACCAAATCGAAGTCCCACTTTAGCTAGTGGCTCTACTTACAAACAAACATAATTAATAGTGTGTTTCACCATATTTTATTTCATCATTTCATTTTAAACGGTAAAAAAAAACTGATTACAATTTTTATAAATGTTTGTTCTGCAAAATATAAAATTAAATAAAGCTGCATAACTTTCTGTTTCATAAAATTATATAGTTCATATATACTTCTTCACCCAACCTTTTATTTCATATTTCATATATAATATTAATGTGTATTTCAAAGTGATTGACCAATTAAAAAGAAAATATGACGAAGAGAAAGAGAGTTTGTAGTGCGTTCGGTTAAATCTCTGTGCAGAGGATCGTACAGTTCTGAGACCCCTTTTGTATCTGTATTTATCCCATATTTAATGGTTACGTCTGCCAATTGGGATTTCTGGTCAAATACGAAAAGGTCTTAAAAGTTATTTCTTTACATTTTTACTGTTCATTCTCATTACTTATACACACTTCCACACGGCCACATTCCTCATGTATGTGGGATATTTAGGGTTGAGAGTTTTTTTGAATTGGCATTGTAATATCTCGTTATTAAAAACCATGAGACTGCTACAAAGAATAAAACAGTCAAAATTTCAAGATTATTTGATACAACATGACAAGGAGAAAATGAGTATATTGAAGCGATGTTTAATTAAGAAAAAAATTGAATGAAGAAAAAAGATTGTGGTTAATTTTTTAAGATAAGAGAGGGTTTCACAGAAACAAAAATGGTAGTAAAAAGTAAAGGAATGAAAGACAAGTGGAGATTAAGAGAGAAAGAGGTAAATTTTAAGGAACCCAAAATGAAATGAAAGAAAAAGCTGTCTGAGAATTGGTTGTGCTAAGAAGAGACCCGACTCATTCCCCAATGGTAAACTCTCTTTTTGCCTTCATCCTTTTTTGGTAGTTAGTTCTGCTTCAGCTTTTTTTCTTTCATCTCATTAGCTTTTATTATTTTCACCTTGCACCTATAAAACATGCATTGATTAATAGAGGATAAATTTCACCTAATAACGGTAAGATTCATTTCGGACTCGTCCAAGATATTCTCTACATTCATTGTTTTTTAGGTCGACACTCCCAACATTAATTTATTTTGTCATAATCCATTGGTTTTCATTAAATAAAAGAGGAAATACTATCTTATACATCAAACTAAGATAAACATTAATTATTCATAAAAGTAGGAAATTTGTATAAGGAACCATAGAGAAGCAGCGTAATTAATGTTATCGTTTGATTATGAACCCTAATACGACTATAAAACTATTGCATACTTTTCAATTACTATCAATCTATGGACATGGAAAAAAACTTGGTCTTCAAATCTTAGTTACTTTTAAATTTAATAAATGATTTATCAGAAAAACTCTTTAACTTCTATGAAACTAGGTACACCTGAACAAATGTATAACAGTCCACAGCAAAATCGAATATCGATAATACACATTTGTACTTACTTATTACAGTAGTGTATATGTAATATATATAATAATGTATAAATGCAAAGAACTCTGTCGTTTGAATTAGTCCGTGACGACGGTCCATAACCCTTTTTAACAGTCGTCAGAAAACACGGTCGCGACATGTACATACACGCACATACCTAAAGCCATACGTAACAAACACACCATTATATACAAAAGATATTCTATTATTTTTAAAAAATAATATTTATGACACACATTTACGTACGTGTATATATAATATGCAAATGCACTCACATAAGTCTTTCTCCTCCGATGGTATATGTCTATAAGCTGACGTGACATCTCTCTTAATTCTCAATAACACTTCTCTTCTTCTTCCTTTCTCCCAACACTAACTCCATGTTTATAACGGAAAAACAAGTGTGGATGGATGAGATCGTCGCAAGAAGAGCTTCTTCTTCTTGGGACTTCCCTTTCAACGACATTAATATTCATCAGCATCATCATCGTCACTGCAACACAAGTCATGAGTTTGAAATCTTGAAGAGTCCTCTTGGAGATGTAGCGGTTCACGAAGAAGAGAGTAATAATAATAACCCTAATTTCAGTAACAGCGAGAGTGGTAAGAAGGAGACAACAGATAGTGGTCAGTCTTGGTCCTCGTCGTCTTCAAAACCATCGGTCTTGGGGAGAGGACATTGGAGACCAGCTGAAGATGTTAAACTCAAAGAGCTTGTCTCCATTTACGGCCCACAAAACTGGAACCTCATAGCTGAAAAGCTTCAAGGAAGATCTGGTAAGTTAAATCAAAACCTTATTTATTTTCTATTTCTTTTGACAGCAAGTTAAATCAAAACCTTATAGATCTTCAAAATTTCATCAAAACCAGTTTGTTTGATTCATCTGGATCTGTCAAGTTCTTAAGATCCGGTGATAAAATCAATTTTTGTTTTTATTAGTTTTCTTGGTCTTTAGCCTTCTATGTCCAATCTAAGTCCTAACGTAATTTTTTTTGAGTTTTATTAACTTAATCTTGATTGTTTTTAAAGGGAAGAGCTGTAGACTACGATGGTTTAACCAATTGGACCCGAGGATAAACCGAAGAGCTTTCACAGAAGAAGAAGAGGAGAGGCTGATGCAAGCACATAGGCTTTATGGTAACAAATGGGCAATGATTGCGAGGCTTTTCCCTGGTAGAACTGATAATTCAGTGAAGAACCATTGGCATGTTGTCATGGCTCGTAAGTATAGAGAACACTCTTCTGCTTACCGTAGGAGAAAGCTTATGAGTAATAATCCACTTAAACCTCACCTCACCAATAATCATCATCCTAACCCTAACCCTAATTACCACTCTTTTATCTCCACTAATCATTACTTCGCTCAGCCTTTCCCCGAGTTTAATTTGACTCATCACCTGGTTAATAATGCCCCTATCACGAGTGACCATAACCAGCTTGTGTTGCCTTTCCATTGCTTTCAAGGTAGCCTATAGCTCTTCCTCCTCTTTCAATAGTTTTTTCAATTGTCTTTTGCATATTTTGAACTCTTTTTTGGTTTTTGTTATATCTACAACGTTCAGGTTATGAGAACAATGAACCTCCGATGGTTGTGAGTATGTTTGGCAACCAAATGATGGTCGGCGATAACGTTGGTGCCACGTCAGACGCGTTATGCAATATTCCGCACATTGACCCTAGTAACCAAGAGAAACCGGAGCCAAATGATGCAATGCATTGGATCGGAATGGACGCGGTAGATGAGGAGGTGTTCGAAAAGGCTAAGCAGCAACCACATTTTTTCGATTTTCTTGGCTTGGGGACGGCGTGAATGTTGAACAAATTGGTGTTAATCAGATAACGACAGTGGTTAAATTTGGTTACAAAAAAAATAGCATTTAGCTTTAGTAGCTAGAAAACAAACAAACCAGATCCTAGCCTTTGTCCTTGCGTTTACGTTAATTACTAAACTGTAGATTGTTGTTGTTGGCACTTGGTTGTCTAGTGTAACATTTGATAAGTCATTGTTTTTAGTAGTACTCGTTCAGAAATATTTAACAAAGAGAGATTGGTTTTAAAAAGTTGATTCTTTTATGATGAAGTGACGTGAAATATTGCTAAAGACGTGTTGAGAATAACAACGAGAGAGAGAGAGAGAGAAGGGAAATTAAAAAGAGTGGAGTTTCTAGGAGTTGGAGAAAGAGACGAAGATGCGTAATTAAGAGAAGAGGAACTGCCAAAATTGAGGCAGAGATTGTGCAACAGAAAGGCCAAACATGAAACATGCTCACCAAATCTCACACACACATTGCATTTGTTTCTTCTCTTCAAACCGTTTTTCCAACTCTTCAAGCTTCTTACCTATGTATCTCTCTCATGTCACGCGGACCCACACATGCCCTTCTTTCTTGTAATTCTTTCCATGTTGTAGATATAAAAGAAAAATTTAAATTGAATTGTTCTTTTGTATAGTTTTGGTTGGGTTAAAAAAAAAGGAAAAAAATTAGTTTTGGTTTTGAATATGAGTTTTTAAAATAATATATAACGTGGATAAATGTATGGGTTTTTCGGATTTTGAAAGGTTGTTGTAGAGAAGATTTTTAATTTACCCATTGGGTCTGAAATTGCTTCAATAGGCCCAATCTATTTCGGAGATGTTCTCGAGTCTCTCTTTTTGGGAACAAACATCCGAGTGAAGTCAATATTAAGTGATTTTCGAAAAGATAAAAACTATTCTAAAACTAATTAACATTTTTCCACTCATTTTAGTAATTCTCCCAAAGTAAAGTGCTTAAAGAGAGGGGGAAAAAAGTGCTTAAAGTGTTTTCTTCTTATTGTTTCCCTTTATACGCAAATGAAGAGACTTATTTTATTTTCAAAGAAAGAGACTTTTATGTTTCTCCTTTAGCTTTTAGTTTGTACCAATCAGATGGATTCTGTACCAAGGACTCCAAGTTAAGATTCTCTACTTTTTCTCCTTTACATGAAAATTCACACATATGTTTTTTTTCCAATTAATTTATACACTAGTACTACAAAATACAAATAATGGAGTAAACAATATTTTCGAACCACATTTACCAAAAAAGACATTACACTTCAGCATTTCCATCTGTTTGGATAATCTACAAAATGGGGATTGTGGTATATAAATAAGATAGATATTAAAAGTTAATTCATCACACAAAAAAAGGTATCTACAAAGTTTCTTTTCTCCTTTAACGTTATATGCTCTCTCTGAAGTTCATAGATCTTGCCATGGCTGCAGGGTTTGCTTGCAGGTTAAGATACGTTTCAGGGACGAATCTGTTGTTGCTGCTCTTTGTTTCAGCTCCATTACTGAAAAAGCTGAATTCTTGTGTCTTCTCGCGGGTCATCGGTACTGGATACCACACATGGTTATTTGTAGCCATACTTGTTTCATTTTTGATGCTCTGAGATTCCAAAAGCAAGCTTGTTCTCTCAAAAGCATTTTTACTCTCTTTAACAGTTTCATGAGAAGTTTCGTCTCTTGTCCTTTTCCCAAGACATGTAGAAGTGTCGAGGGTAGACCAAACCGGTATCGCGCAGCCCCAGTAGACGGGCATGTGGTAGAAACTAGGGTTTGGAGGGTATTGGTAAGGCCAAGGAGGCGAAACAGGGGATGCTTGGGGAGGAAGTAACCCTTGGAAGTTGTTGGGTTCTTGTGAAACAGGTTCAGCGTTTATCTTCACTTCGTTTGATTGATGCTTAGGCCTCTCAGTTACCAAAGAGTCCGAAGACTCGAAGCTTAGAATCTTTGTTGAGGAGCTATTGTAATTGTCAGTATCCTCGGAAGTGATGTGCAGGTACTGGTCTGAAGAAACCCATCCCTTGTTCTTGCGACGGCCTGAGCCAACCGGGACGATCCTCATGGATCCACCAGCGGTCCAATACCTCTGGCATTTTCTACAGAAGTGACGTGGCTGGTTAACGTTGTAGTTGTTGTAGTAACAGAATTTGGTGTCTGCGCTGTTGCATCTCGGACATGGAAGAATCTTGTCTGGTTTCTTCAGTTCAGTTGTTTTCTCTTCTTCCGATGTAATTGTTGTGATCTCGCTGTGTTGGTCATCACTGTTCTCAGATGTTTCTTTTGACTCGTTGTTAAGATTAGATGACAGCTTAAGACTTGTATTGTCAGTAACAGATTGGTTATTCATCTGAAAAAAATTGAAGGAACTTGGATTAGGATTAACATCATGAACTAGTTTCAAACTGATACAAGGACTAGAGAAAATATTAAATCTTTAGCATTTCTTAACAAATAAAGGTAAGACCATGAAACATACCATGTGTGGTCGAAGTGATAGAGAAGAAGACGAGGAAGACGAGGAAGAATCAGGAAGAACATGGGACGAAGAAGAGTATGGATCATGAGAAACCGGTGTAATTGTCCAGCCAAACAATTTAACCGGAGTATCTCTAACTTGAGACATACCAATCTTTGAAGACATAAGACAGAAAAGAAGATGGAGTATGAGATTAGATTTGTGTTATGTGTTTATTCTTTATTTGAGGTCTGAGACAAGAGTATGTATAAGAGGCTGAGGTTGGTATTAAATTAATAACGGATCACACAGAGCCACAAGCCATAAAGACAGAGAAAATGGAGAAATTACACGTCAGCTTAGAGAGGGACATGAAGAGATGAGAGAGCCACATGTTGCAAAAAAGTGGGCTTTTTGCTATCTCTTTTCATGCTCTTTTTGATCTCTCTTTCAGTGCCACTAAAAAGATTTGCCTCCTTTATTGTCAGCCACGTCTCATTAAAATGTACAACTTCTTTTGGAATATTCATACAGAAAATTAGAAATACAATAATGCGAAAACATTTACAAAAATGCCAGCTGCCATACATCAGTTCAAAATGCTATATTACAGATGTTCCAATGTGGTTTTGTGAATGAGTACAAAATATTTTGGTTTCTATACGAATAACCAAAATATTGACTACTAAAAAAATTGTTGCTAGGGTAAGCAAAATCAGATATTACAATATGAATAACCAAAACATCGATTATAAAAACTAATTTCTATACAAATAACTAAAATATCGATAACTATTTTCTCCTTGTCATCCCTAGCGACGAGACAACAATCATCATTCTCCTCGAGATGATATCAAGATTGCGGTGGTTAAAATCTTGGTAAAGTGCTATGTTTACCATGTTGGACCATTTATTTTTACTCTTACTCTATATTATTTATCTAATAGGAGAAAAATTTACAACGTTGGTAATTTAGCTTCTCACATGCGTGATCGTGAGATACAAACACATTGTTGTGCACGATGTGTTTGAAGCTGGTTTAGAGTGATAAAAGACGTTTTGTTGCTAGAAAAGAAATCAATAAATTGTGGTTTAAGGTAGATCTTGCTCTAACAGTTTTTCAAAATAATTTGATTTATTCGCGTGATTCATGCACTTATTTAGTATCACATACGTTACAATTTCAAACTAATATTGCATAGTTGTTAATAATTAAATATAATGATATAGAAACCATTTCATACTAACATTGCATTATTCCATAAATTTGACCATTTTTGTTGCCAAAGAATAATGATATAGAAACCATTAAATATATATTTTATTTAGTATGCTTGTAATTGTATTTTACGTTACAAACTAAAGATTTATACGTATATCCCAGAAGATAATTTGCATTAAAAATAATAACACATTTAATGTATTTTCATCTATAAATTCTTGCTTCTGAAACAGAACAAATATTATTATCTCACAAATTCTTAAAAGTAAAACACACTCATGGCTTTCTCAACCAATCAAAATTTTATTTTTGTATTATTCTTATTTTTCTTTATCCTCAAAACGTCAGCATCATTAACAAATCACTCGTCCCCCGATGGGCTTTTACCATTCGCACGTAAACATGTTATCATCATCAACAAATTGGTCACACGTGCAACGTTGATTGTACATTGTACTAACAAAGGGGAAGATTTAGGGGTAATAAGACTCAACCCTCTAGATCGTTTTGATTTCAGGTTTCGTGTCAATCTCCGTAAAACAACAACATACACTTGCAGTTTCGAGTGGCCCGGCAATACAGCTACGTTTGATATTTTTAGAGCTGATAGAGACGATAATCCAAGCGGTAAATATGGAGTTTGCAGCGAATGTATATGGAGTATTTATGAGCCAGCTCCTTGTCGTGATAGACGTGATGGAGGCCAACCTCAGTGTTTTCCTTGGGCTTCTTAGTCATCTAAAAATATTTAAGATATTTGTATTTTCCCTTTCATTTACTTTAGTAATAATAAAATAAAATAATTTTGTGTTTGAATTTGTGGTTACCTATTTTTAGTTTCTCATGTGTGATAATAGATTAGGTTATTCTTATAACCATGAAAATCTGAATTCACGTCAAAGACACATTCATCACGACCTTAATGGCAAGGCGATCTTGTGATAATGATTCACAGTTTTGTTTATTTGGGTATATCGCCTTCCCCAATCATATGAATATGGTATGGTTCACCGCTTTATTCATGTAAATCCGGAAGAAGTAAAAAAACCTTATCATCGACACCTAACATGATTTCTTGCTTCAAGCGGCGAATGTTCTTGTGCACATACATTTTGACCACAAGGAAGCAATTCTTCACCAATTCATGGAAAGCATAAAGATCGCGGTCAATACTACAGCTAATGTGTTCGTAAGAATATTTCTCATTGTCTTCGAGAGTTCAAAGTAATTAGGTGTTTGTATATAAGATAGACCTCGAGATAAATATAGCAGTCTCCCATTTCTGTTCTGATTGATAACTCTTTATTGTTGCGATAAATGGTGTACCACCAAGTATCTTACTAATCAACACTACCAAAAATATAAATTGCAATGTGATTAGTAGTTTTTGGTATGCACATGAGTTGATTGATACAAGGCATATATATATATATATATGACATACTACGGCTAATGACCAAGAACATGCAAAAGAAATGTCTGAGATATCTAATAACAATTAAGTCACATAAGAGTAAATAAACATATACCCGATAATATTAATGTCCTAGAGAGATCTATAATCAAATTGGAGTAGCACAGGAAAGATGTATAGTCATCAAAGCATACATGTCAAGAAATACGAGGTAAACAAAAAGAAAAGCAACGTCATATCTGTTAAGAATAATTTTGAGAAAATCAATTACCATGTCAAGAAATTTGATAAAACTAACATTTCTATTTTCCTCATTTGCAAACAAATATTTGTTGCAGTTTATAGAGCAAATTATGCAGTGTCCTAAGATTATTCAGCCAATACATAGGCACAACTTACAATGTATTTTTTAATTAATATTTTAAATCATTTAGTATTTAAGAAACTCGAAAATAGAAAAACAACTAACGTTTGGTAAACCCGGTAAAACCATATAATGGTGGATGAATCATAAGGGACCAGAGCTGAACATCAATCTAACCGGTTGGTCTGCGTTTGGAAACACAACAATTGCAACAATAATATTATATATAATAGGAATATGACCTCTTCAGAAATCGACAATTCATCATTTAAAAATAAACATATATAAGCACCAAAAAACGGAAAACGGTAAACTAATCAAGTTAAAATTATTTTAACATCATGATTTGTATGAACCAAATTTAGAAAAACAAATAAATATTCCAAAAAGCAATACTAGATGGAAGAGATTATTAGGATCATAAAAAAAAAAGTACGAGAAGATGTTAAAACATGCTTATTTACAACACAAAATAAAAGAACATCCGCAAGTATGAGTATAGCATGTTGAAAATTTTGATAATATTTATGGATAAGAATAAATGTGTTTTTTATAATTAGAAGATATATAAATAACAATGATATTAATAAAAAATATAAATAAAAGATTTAAGTTAATCAGAAGATTGTAAAAATAATTTGTTTGATATAAATTGAATTTTTTACTAAATTTAGTTATGAATAATTGAAAGACAAATAGCTTTATAGGTCTTTTTTTTTGGAACAAAAAATAGCTTTATAAGTCAAAAATAGAAAATGCCATAAATATAACCATTTGTTGCCAAAACACATTAATAATTAACAAAGCAAAAATATAGATTTTAATTAGTATGGTTATAATTAACTAATTATTGGTGAACATGATTAGACTCCATATATTTATCGCCAAGACATTGTTATTAGTTATAAGCTAAAGATTTTCACATCCTTTATCCCAAAAAATAATTTTTCTTTTTAGTTTAGAAAAGACATTATTTGTTGTTTCATCTATAAATTTTGCTTCCGAATGAACAAAGGCTTAAACTAAAGCCACCACACACATGGCTTCTTCAAGCAATCAAAATTTCATTTTCTTGTTAATTTTCTTTCTCGCTGTCCACAAAACATCGTCATCATTTGGAAATTATTCGTCCACCGAAGGAGTCTTACTATTCTCACCTAAACATGTTATCATCATCAACAAATTGGTCACACTTGCAACGTTGATTGTGCATTGTAGGAACAAAGGGGACGATTTAGGGGTAATAAGCCTCCAACATTTAGCTCGTTTTCATTTCAGGTTTCGCGTCAATCTTCGTAAAACAACAAAGTACACTTGCAGTTTCGAGTGGCCCGGCAATACAGCTACGTTTGATATTTTTAGAGCTGATAGAGACGATAATCCAAGAAGTAAATATGGAGTTTGCAGCGAATGTATTTGGAGTATTTATGAGCCAGCTCCTTGTCGTGATAGACGTGATGGAGGCCAGCCTCAGTGTTTTCCTTGGGCTTCTTAGTCATTTAAAATATTTTTCCCTTCATTTACTTTAGTAATAATATAAATAAAATAATTTGGTGTTTGAATTTGTGGTTACCTATTTTTTAGTTTCTCATGTGTTAATAGATTAGGTTGTTCTTATAACCATGAAAATCTGAATTCACGACTAATCAAGACATTGATGACGAGGCAACGTTTTCATAACGATTAAAGTGAATATATGGTATATATAATATTGGTTCACCGCTTATTCTCGTAGATCCGGAAGAAGCAGAACAACCTTAATATACTCGCACGAAATCTAGTCAAAGAATGTTAATAATTGGAGTTCAAACTTTCCGGAGTTCGTGTTAAGAATGAATAGCGCACATAAATTTAAACCGCAAGAGAAGCAATTATTTCGTGTAATTAAAGCACAAAAACGCCGTCAATTTGGACTTAGAAGTTCTTAAGGAAACAACTAAACTTTGGTAAAGAAAACCTCTCAAGAGATAGAGAAAAATTGTTACGAAAATTCGACATTTTTTTCACTTCCAACAAAACTACGAGACAGAGATTAGTAAGTTATTAAAATGTAGTTTTTTTTTTTGAATGGTCCTGTAAAAGTGGCTTAGCAGTCTCCTCAAATGGGTTGGGGACTCTCTCTTGTATGAAAGATCATGGATCTAATTTTTTTTTTTTGGTAACCGTAGACACCTTAAATGGCAAGGATACCCAATTTCTATAGATCTCGAGGATTAATTTAGGTTCAGCCCATGATTTACCCTGTTTATAAAAAAAAAACAGAACATGAGAAATCTATTTTACAAAAATGAACATGGCAATATGCAACATTGTTTGGTCTACGTCGGTTGTACACCGTGTGAAACACGTCTAAATGGAAAATACTACTAGAGTTAAAGTAGTCATCATTCCATGGGACCAATGAACATCTACCACATGTGTGATAGAATTCAGTGTCATTATTGTATAAGGTAAGTAGTAGCATATACAAGCATAAAAATAATAATATCTCCCCTTTTTAACCATTATTTTGCTCGTTTTTTAACATCCCATCATCATTCATAGTTTCTCTCTTTATATGTAAATTCACAATAACATTTTAGAAGACGTCCATTAGTTTTCTTACAAAAATATATATAAAAAAGTTGTGAATAATTGGACTAGCTAAATATGACTAAAAAGAAAAACCTACTAAAGAAGTAAAGATGACAAATAGAATCCTATTAGACAAAAATATCTTATTTTGAGATATTTAACCTTCTACTTCCCAAAAGTAAATTAGATGAGATATTTTATTTTGTATGCTAGCAACTACCAATAGACATGTTTACTTGAAAATACATAATTAATTATAAGCTATATAATCTACAGATTTTCACTTCTTTTTGTTTAATTGACAAATTTACATCCTTTTAAATATGACTGGATATGGTATATTAAATGTTTTTGTCAAGGAAATAACAAAGAAGGTAATAGTTGACAAAAAAAATTAATTCATAAATACCACTTCACAGAAAATCAAAGTATATATATTACAAACGAGCAAAATACATCCATGGCTTCCTCAACAAATCACCAATTCATTTCCATGCTAATCACAGTTCTAGTTATCTTCAAAACATCGTTAGCGTTTGAAAACTTTTCATCTGTCGATGGTAATTTCCCGTTCTCACCTAAACATGTTATAATCATCAACACTTTGCACCCACATGGAAAATTATACGTGCACTGTAGGAATAAAGGGGAAGATTTAGGGCTTCATAAGATAGAATATCGAGAACAAATAGATTTCAGGTTTCGTGTCAATCTACGCAGAACAACAACATACACTTGTAAATTCTCGTGGCCAGGAAATGAAAAGACGTTCGATATTTTTAGAGCGGATAGAGACGATAGTTCAAAAAGTACAAGTGGAATATGTAGAGAATGTATTTGGTATATTTGTGAGACAGGTCCATGTCGTGCTAGACGCGATGGAGGGGATCCATTCTGTTTTTCATGGACATCTTAGAGATTGACTGGTATATCAGATTAACAGATGAAAAGACAAATTATGAAATATCGGAATCAATAAAAAGATGGCACTTTTAAATTGAATATATATGTTTTTTTTTCAAATGCCAAAAATTAATATTTAGTAGATGAATAAAGTGTCTTTAGTTTAGTTATAATTTCAAAACCTTTACTTGAAAATACATCATTATAAGCTTTATTATCTACAGATTTTCACATCTTTTTGTTTAATTGACAAATTTCACATCATTTTAAATATGACTAATTATATGGTATATTAAATGTTTTGTCAAGGAAATAACAAGAAGATAATAGTTCACAATTTTTTTAATTCATAAATACTACTTCACAGAAAATCCAAGTATATTAAAAACCAGCAAAATACATCCATGGCTTCCTTAACAAATCACCAATTCATTTCCGTGCTAATCACAACTCTAGTTATCTTCAAAACGTCATTAGCGTTTGAAAACTATACATCTGTCGATGTTGATCTTCCGTTTGCACCTAAACATGTTATAATCATCAACACATTGAACCCACATGAAAGATTGGTCGTGCACTGTAGGAATAAAGGGAAAGATCTAGGGGTTCATGCGTTAGAACCTCAAGAACAAATAGATTTCAGGTTTCGGGTCAATCTACGCAGAACAACAACATACACTTGTACATTCTCGTGGCCAGGAAATGCAAAGACATTTGATATTTTTAGAGTAGATAGAGACGATAATTCAAAAAGTACATGTGGAATATGTAGAGAATGTATTTGGTATATTTGTGAGACAGGTCCATGTCGTGCTAGACGCGATGGAGGGGCTCCTTTCTGTTTTTCATGGACATCTTAGAGATTGAATGGTATATCATATTAACAGATGAATAGACCAATTGTGAAATATCGGAATCAATAGAATAACGACACTTTTAAATTGAAGAGAAATGTTTTTTTTTTCCAAATGCCAAAAAACTAGTATTAGATAGATGAATAAAGCTAAGTTTGTTTAGTTTGGTTATAATTTCAAAACATGCAAGAAAAATTAAATAACCACGTGTTATTTTTATGTTTTATCATTGATCACAGTTTTATGAATAATAACTAAGTACTCATCAGAATTGTTGAAAACGTGAAAAAACTGCATACCAATCAAGCTCTTAATCATCGTAGAATATTTCTGGTATTTTTCTTTCATTTCGTTGTATCCGAATAGTATTAAATAGACAAATAAGCTGTTTGAAATTGTTGTTACATATTTTTCACTATTTGTCACTAAAACCTATATAAGCCTATTTACATCCCCATGCAATTTCATATACGTATGTTTTATATTCTCTCTAAATCCAAGACGGGCTTTGATTATTCTACAGCAAAGTATTTGAGTGTCTCTTTCCATTTCTCTTACTTTATCAGTTGTATACTTGTATAGTATAAAGGACTCTAACCCGAGGTTGAGATGGAACTGTGAGCTTCATCCATCTACTTTGTCCTTTGCAAACCAAATAGTCACCAAATCATGTGTGTTTGTGTGTAATTTTGTTTTGCTTTGTGTGCTTGTATATTATGAAACATATCATATAGCGTTTTATTTTATTTAAACCAATAATTTTTTGAAGTAAAATTATTATTACATATACATTAATTGATATGAAACATACATAAGTTGTATAAATATATTAGATATTATTTTATAATTTTAACAGAAAACAAAATTGGAATTTTCTGATTAAATTTAATTCTTATTATATTTTTAGAATTTTCTGAATATTTAAAATTTAACTAAGTTTAATTGATATTATATTTTTGGGAATAATTTAAATTATAAATGTATTGGTAAAATCTGATTAGAAATATGATGAAAATAGATAATCCTATTTATTGTGAATATTTATTTTTAGATTTAAATATATAAAAGTAATAGAGGAAAGATGTCAAGATTATGAAGCTCCCAAATCTTAATTTTTTGTATATATTCAATTTTCCATATTAAATCTCTTTAGTTAGGTTGTTTTAATTGAAATTTTGTTTTTAATTATTTACTATATTTTTAATTGGAAATTGCTTTTTTTTTTTATGTTGTTGGAATATTTATATATAATATTAATGACAATTTTTGTAAATAATCTAGTAAATGATGAACAACGAATTAAGTTGGTTGAGAATTGCTCTGCTTGCGTCACGTCAGCATGATATCTCTGTAAATACTACAGTAGCTAAAGGTTATTTTCTTAAGTATGTTTCTTAATTAATATATAGGGGATAGAGAGATCTTATCATTTTTTCACACTTTAAAAAATATTAATTAATTAAAGAACAATAAAGATAACTAATTATTAGTTAGATTATTTTTAAAGAACAATAGACCTTTTTTTTTTTGGTAGGGAAAGAACAATAGATTTTAACTTCCTTTCTCCCCTCCTAATGAGTAATTAAATGATATATAATCAATTTTTCCCATCTACATATAAATACTACTTTCGAAACAAGGAAAAATATTGTGTCACAAACCAGTAAACCCTTCCATGGCTTCCTCAACAAATAACCACTTCACTTCCGTGCTTCTCTCATTTTTATTTATCCTAAAAAAGTTGTCATCTTTGGGAAATCATTCGTCCAACGATGGAATTTTGCTATTTTCACCTAAACATGTCGTGATCTACAACACATTGACCTCACGTGCAACATTGGTCGTACATTGTGTGAATAAAGAGAAAGATTTGGGGATACAAAAGCTCCCAATCGGAGCTAGTTTCGATTTCAGGTTTCGTGTCAATCTTCGTAAAACAACAACGTATAATTGCACTTTCGAGTGGCCCGGAAGTATAGAGAAATTTGATATTTTTAGGGCAGACAGAGACGACAATGAAACAAGTCCTATTGGGATATGTAGAGAATGTATATGGTACATTTATGAACCAGCCCCTTGTCGTGAAAAACGTGACGGAGGCCATTCTATATGCTTTACATGGGATCGATAGAGGCTCTTTTATATATATTTTATGGGATTTTAATTGCTTTACAGTGTGACAAAAAAAAAAAAAAAAA
>Ga0041059_1000136_pt1 | contig 44173 bp, 32 predicted proteins | sample AraColnosormetaG_FD_56232 | JGI IMG/M metagenome (GOLD analysis project Ga0041059, IMG submission 56232) | Arabidopsis roots microbial communities from North Carolina, USA - Col MF nosort | ecosystem: Host-associated > Plants > Roots > Unclassified | place: USA: North Carolina | collected...
TTTTTTTTTTTTTTTTTAGAGTATAAGTTTCGTTTTTTAAATACTTCTTGTTATTCACAATAATTTTTATTGAACCATGTAATCTATCTATGTATAGAAAAGTTTAATTTTCTCTATAATTAAAATCTTCATGGAAATTTAATATTGCATTTCAATTGATTTTACTTACATAATTAACTAGTAGTACAATTTGTGATTGATTAATACATATATAACACCAATAACTCTCTTCTTCATTAATACATAAATAACACTAGTTACCAATAACTCTCTTCTTCTTCTTTTTTTCTCCAATCACCCTCTTGGAATAAATAAGATTTAACTGATTAACTTCTTCCCATTATACAGATTTCATGACTTACTGACTCATGTATAACCAATTCTTCCATACATAAATCTAAGTTTCTTGTTAACAGAGCTTTTACGTAAAACATTTGAAAATAATGTTTAAGAAAAAAAATTGTTGGAAACAAATATTTTTGGTATAAATGCCAAAAACAAATGGTTTGTCTGGGATGGATCACGGAACAGATGAATCGGCCTAGCATAAAAGTTGCCAAAACGGGCTACTAGCCGGCCTGGCTCGGCCCACGTAACATCCCTAACTAGTAGTTACAGTTGGAAGTTGGAACATGGCACTTGACTTTTTAGAACCAAAGTCCAATTACATTTGCTCAGCAAATCTATCAGGCAGAGACATGGAAACGAAGGCAATGGCATTGGTAGATGTCTTCCCAAGATGCACAACGAGAAGTGAGCATGGCTTATTCAGGAGTATGCATTGTCCTTTGAATAATCAAGCCATGAACTCGAGCGAGTTGAGATCAGATTCGATAGTCACTGAAAGTTCCTGATAACCCATATCAATTCAGAGCAGCTCATAGCAAAGTGAGGGAGCAAGAACCCTCTAGAGAGTGGCCGATCTCTTTCAATCTAGTAAGAGGCAAGTCCAAGATCCAACATACTAAGCAAGTGACTCTATAAAGGACTTCATGTTCTGCACATCTTCTTTTGTTGTTAGATTGCTAGGCGGCTTCATAAGCTTCCAAAGCCCTGCGGGATGTCGTTTATTCACTCGGACATTCTCTTTTCTCTTTCCAAAGATTCTTTCACACTCTGGGTATGGCATCACGTACAAATTATAAAATCTTTTCATGCTTGGTTTGATCAAACCTTTCAATCCAATATCACAGCCAAGCCCACCTTTTAGTTTCAAGTAATCAATGACATTGTACCGTGGAACGATCTGCTTCTGAAGATTAACCCCTAGATACTCCGGTACATCAGCTAAACAATTGATATGAAATCCCATTCTGTTAGTTAAAAACTCAATCTTCTTCTCTATATCCTCTATCTCATATAAGATCACCCTCGGCTCTTTCCATACAACCTTGAATGCATCTCTACGAATCAACCCGTATTTGCATAAACAATCAACTCTGAGCTTCACTTCAAACCCAGCACGAAATGCTCCTTCGCTGATTATACTAACTCTAATCACTTCCCGGCATTTCAATGTGTTGATCAACTCCAAACACCGCGGAAGCTCACCTAACTCCAAACCAAGAACTCTCGGTTCTCTAGCAATCTCTTTCTTTACATCATCCTTACTAAACCCCATCTTCATGAACTCATCAAGCAATGGCTTAAGTCTAGTCTCAGTACCAATCCCTAGAACTTCAGGAAAAACGTGAAAGAACCTCTCAATGTTATCTCGAGCAATGCCAATTCCAACTAAAAACTCAATCTTCCTACGAATTTCAATCTCATTCACTAAAAGAACACCAGGGAATGAACTTAAAATCCTACTCACAGTACTATCACAAAACCCTAAACTCTTCAAAACCCTTACGCACTCATTAAACTTATCTGGACCAATCCCAATTCTACTAGAATGTTCAAGGACGCTCTTAATCGCAGAAGATGAGACGACACCGTGTTTACCGCAATTAGACAGAGGAACTCTCCATTTCCTCAGAAACTCTGATCGCAGAACATTAGGGCAATCGGAAATCAACGAAACGAGTGATTTCTGAGGGATTTTCAATGACAATAGGATGCCGAGAGAAATTTCGGTTTCTACTAAGTCCGAATTCAATAGGTGATTGTTTCTTGAGAGGAAGTGCTGAAGAGAAGAAGGAGGGAAACCATACCTCTGAAGGAGATTCGCGAGTAAAATTCGTTTCCTGTAGTGAGATTGATTGATAGGTGTGAGAATTCGTGAGGATAGTGATCGAATCTGGTTGAATAGGGTTATTGGGTAGTCACGGAGATTGATGAAGGTTTTGAGTTTTGAGGCCATTTTTTTATTTAGTTTCAAGGCACTCAATCACTGTACGAAGGAGGAAGAAAGACGATGACGACGTGTACAAAATTAAGATTATTATTTGTACCCTCAATGTTTCATCTTATTCCGAAAATGCCACCCACTATTTGTTTTGTAAGACATTTAACCTTGTCTTGAGTGGGATTGTGGTTTAGAGATGGGAACGTCATGGTTTAATGAAAGTTGGAAGTTGTATATTTACAATTTCCCTAAACCGGAGGGAATCTTTTGTTTACCTAAAAAAAGAAAGTTGTTACTTCTTGTTACATTTACATCACTATTTTATTGCACTTAAAAGACCTGAGTTTTTGAAACACACACTTTTCATGAATAATCAGAAGAAGTTGATGCTATTCTCTTATTTTTGCGCCATTTGGTAAAACATTTGAAATTAGTTTCGAAATGCATGCGATTTTCTGTCGCAGGGTCGCCGTCGGTTGCTCTTCCCCGCAGCTAACCAAATTGGTGACGAAGCAGGCGAGCCAGAGTCGCCATTCCCTGAGCCATCTTCTTCCTTTTGATCTCTCTTCCCGCTTTGTTCCTCCTTATGTTGTATCACGATCGGCGAGAGTTCATGGATTCTTCGCAGGGAAGTTGGGAAACACCAATCTGAAGCTGAAATTCGGAAATGTTATGGAATCTAGAGCTGGGTTCTTCAGTTCTGAGCTTCCTAGTCATGGATTCGAGTCTGGTGGTTTTACTGGGTTTCAAAAACGTGGATGGTATCGTTTCTTTTCCTCTCCCTTTTTGTTTTTCAAAGTAAAGTTGGAACCTTTCCTAAGAAAAATTCTGAGTTCCCCTTTCTCTATGGTCCTCTGTTTTATATTGTACCTATTTGTTTCCAAGTAAAAACTACATTTTTCAAAGATAAATTTGTCTTCACCATAAAATTTCTGGGTTTGACAGGATTTATTTGGTAAAGCATCGACCTTTTTTCACAACTCTCTTTAGCTTTTCTGGTCAATTGTACGTTTGGCTCTTCCAAGTAAAAGACGTGTCAGGATTCAGAGAAATTAGTAGGCTTTTTTTTTCTTCCATTTCTGCGTAGTTCTTGATTTTGAGCAGCACAAAGCTCTTTTGATGCTTTTCTCTTTATAGATAAGACATAGAATAGCAAGCTGGACACTGTTTAGACCTTCTCCTTTAAAAAATTGTTCTCCTACATCAAAAATCTTAGATTCTTTACCTGCTCCATTTGATTTTGGATACTAATACCAAAAAGAAAAAACCACTTTATTGGTTTAACTCTGGCAGGAAGTCTTGGATTAATGGAGCTAATGGTGTAGTTTTTGGATTGGTAATAGCTAATGCTGCTGTATTTACAATGTGGCGGGTTTTAGGCAAGGACAATATGTGGATGGTGAAGAATTTTATGGTCTGACCTCATCAAATTCTAACAACTTTTTTAAAAATAAAAAATCTACATGTATTATTAACCATATGGTATTTGGACAGTTATCAAGGTACAGTTTTATGACTGGACGTATACACACGCTGATCACTTCGGGTTTCAGTCATGTTGGAGCCACTCATATCATCTTGAATATGATGGGGCTTTGCTACTTCGGAGCCAGAGTAAGATTTTTTCCTTGTTTCCATATATTAATTTTCGTAAACGAAATGAGAAATGCTTTCATTTGTTTCCTATGAAGTATGAACCGGCTACTTACACTTAATCTGGCTCATCTAAGGACCGTCCTTAGTTCGTTTAAAAAGAAAAACTTGCTACCTATTGATCTTTATATCGAATCCCATTTGTTCTTAGATTGCAAGAAGCTTTGGGCCGCGCTACCTTTTGAAGCTCTACTTTGCTGGAGCACTTGGTGGCTCTGTTTTCTTCTTGAGTAGTCATGCTCTCTCGGTTATATCACTCAAGGTATAGTGCAACAAGCATAATTTTCTCATTTTCCTAACCATGCTAGGTCCACAGATGTGTAGTTTTTCCAGTGCATTTGTACTACGTACATGTTCTCTATGTGTTTGTGAGGTTTAGACGAAATGCTTTACCTTTGTTATTGGTTAATCAATCATACAGGGCCAAAGAGTTGTCCCTAAGGATCAATTAAAAGTCCCCATTGGGAAGCTGGTATGTTTTTTCACTCATCCAGTTAAATTATTTTTTAAAAGTATAAACAGACTGGAACAGAGATGCACACGCTCATGTTTTGGATGGTCAAACTCTTTCCAATTTGTGTACAGGGTGCTAATGGACCTGTGTATGCCATTACGCTTCTCGATATGCTCCTTTACCCAAAAGTTACTACATACTTTGGGTTGATGCTCCGAGTGCCTGTATTTGCTGTAAGGTCTCTCTAGATACTCGTCATAATGAGTGAAACGTTTCTGAATCATCTAAAATACTCTCACTCTCTTAATCTTCAGGGAATCTATAGCTTAGGACTCAACATTATAAAGATGCTAGAGGTGTGTATGATGTGAGAATCTAATCCACATTTGCTTTGAGACTATATGACTATATCTTAAACCAGACCAACTTTTTTGGGAATGCAGGGGAAAAACAACAATACCTTGACTAGTTTGGATCAGTTGGGAGGAGTTGTAGTTGCAGTCATTGCGTGGGCAAGGATAAGGAAAGGTCGATTCTGCTACTGATTGATTATTTTACTTTCTCCATCAAACCTTGGACTTGCTGCAAAAGATTCATATAACTTGTCCCATCATTATACTACTGGAGTACTGGTTATGTTAAACTTTGTGACAATGAGATTATTATTATTACTATTTTTTACGTTTGGCCTGCACATTTTGGAAACCTTCGTTTCCAAAGTAAACTAATTCTTATTCTCTTGTCGTCAAAATTTGAACATTGAAGATTATCTTAAGGTTATTGTCTTGACATTTATTCCAAGTCTTCTCACCAAGCTATTGTTTTCTTTTGAAGTCAATCACAAGGATTATACAGAAAAACAACGAATTATCTATTCCTTTAAAATAGACAAACCTAAACTATAAAGACTAAATCCTTTTTCCTTACAAATAGTACTAACATGCAAATAAATACTTATGAGAATATCCAAAAAGATTATAAAAAATTATTGTGAAAAGACAAATGCAAATTTTTCCTCATTTTGTCAAGTTGAGGATCTTTGTGACTTTGTTTAAGTTAGCCGTTTTATAGAGAACAGAGAGAGAGTAGATTCTAGTCACTTGGGTACATTCTAGGAATTGTTCAGTGTCCAATTACATAATTGTTTTGATGTCGAGTAAATCTCATTATGTGAGTTTGTGAAAGACTACTTAACCGATTTCTAGTACAAGATTTGATGGTGAATTTGCTTTGATTCTTCTTTTACACTATTGCGGTTGCAGCAATAGCGAGAAGATGAATAATAAGATATAGCAGTTTCTGGTTATGGTTACTTGATAATTTGATGTATGTAAATTGTGATTTTGGAGATGGAAAAGTTATGGTTTAAATTTACAACTTTCCTAAACGGGAATGAGCATGTGATTTTATTTTATTTTACTAGTGTTTAGTGTGACGTCACTTTTGATTGCACTAAAAAAAAGGTGACGTTTTTAACACACATACCTCATGGTGTCTCATGACAATAAAACAATCAGAAGTTCATGCATTTGGTATAAAAAATTGAAAATTTATTCCGAAGAAAAAGGAGAAAAAATGCATGCGATTTTCTCGAGCTTCTCTCGCAAGGTCGTCGTCAACGTTGGTGCTTCTTCGCAATCGCAGCTAACCAAAATGGTGAAGAAGAAGCCAAACCAGAGTCGCCATCTTCTTCCTTCTCGCCTCTCATCTCCTTCTTCAGTACCCCACTTTGTTCCTTCTGCTGTATCGCGATCGGCGAAAGTTCATGGGTTCTTCGCTAGCAAGTTGGGAAACACCAACCTAAAGCTGAAATTTGGAAATGTTATGGAATCTAGAGCTGGGTTCTTCAGTTCTGAGCTTCCTAGTCATGGATTCGAGTCTGGTGGTTTTACTGGGTTTCAAAAGCGGGGATGGTATGGAATCGTTTCTTTTCGTCTCTCTTTTTGTGATTTTGCTGGGTTTCAAAGTAAAGTTCGAAGCTTTCCTAAGAAAAGTTCTGAAATTTCTGAGTTCCTTTTCTCTATGATCCTCTGTTTCTCGTTAGCTAAGTAAAAGTCTACATTTTTCTGAGATAAACTTGTCTTCCGGATGAAATTTCTGGTTTTGATTTAGGGTTTAAACAGAGTTTCTGTGGTAAATTATCGACCTTTTTAAGCTTTTCTGGTTAAGTACACGTTTGGCTCGTCCAAGACATACGACATGTATGAGAATTTCAGAGAAGAAGATGAGAAATTAGTAGGCTTTACTTGCTATTTTGCCATTTCTGTGTAGTTGTTGATTTGAGTAGCGCAACGTTCATTTGATGATTTTCTCTTTATAGATAGACTAGCAGCTCGACACTGTACACACCCTTCTCATTAAAACTTTGTTCTCCAGATATAGAAATAACATCAGAATCTTAAAATTCTTCACCAGCTCTAGTTGATTTTGGTTTGTGTTTTCCTCTGGCAGGAAGTCTTGGATCAATGGAGCTAATGGTGTAGTTTTTGGACTGGTAATAGCTAATGCTGCTGTATTTACAATGTGGCGAGTTTCAGACAGGAGCTGGATGGTGAAAAATTTTGTGGTCTAACATATTACTGCTAAGCTCTTGTCTTGGATTTGGTTGATCTTTGATATGTTTGAACCTTGATTTTTGAGCAGCTATCAACGTACAGTTTTACGAGTGGATATATACACACGCTGATAACTTCGGGTTTTAGTCATATTGGTACCAGTCAAATCATCTTGAACATGATTGGAATCTCCTACTTCGGCTCCAGAGTATGAATTATCTTTCCTTGTCGTTTCTCCATAGAAAAATGCTTCTCAATATTCGATTTTTGTAAATGAGATGAGAAATGCTTTCATTTGTTTCCTATGAAGTGGCTACTTTCACTTTATTGGAGACACATTCACTAATAGCTAATATACTTAAGAAAGAAAAGTCCTTAGCTAGATACTATTAAGTCGGTTCTTTTTGGGAAATTTGCTACCTGCTGATCTATCCATTGAATTAACTATTTATCTTCATCTCTAAAATCCATTGTTGCTATTAGATTGCAAGAACCTTGGGACCGCTCTACCTTTTGAAGCTGTACTTTGCTGGAGCACTTGGTGGCTCTGTTTGCTTCCTGAGTTATCACGCCCTCTTGGCTACACTCAAGGTATATAGCAAGTTTCCTTAAATCATGCTATAAAAAAGCTTTTAAAAGAATAACTCTCTTTTATTGATGATTAGAAAACTCTCTCAAAAACTAAACACCAAAGCTCTTTTAATGTTTTCTCTTATGTTTGCCACAACTCAACAAACATATATATAGGGTTAGCACACACTGCAATTTCCTATTCCTAGTCCTACATGAATTAGGAAACTCCTTTTTTCCTTTTCTTCTTGAACTAGATAATTACTCTTTTTGACATAACTTAAACCGACTTGTTTAAGTTGTCTTGGGCTTCAAGACTTGAAGCTTACCCAACAAGGTCCACAGATTGATAGTTTCTTTCATTGATCATGTTGCATTTCATTTGCAGTACATGTTATATGTGCAAAACGAAGTTTTGAGGTTTAGACTAAATGATTTTACCTCTGGAGATTAAACGAAATGCTTTACCTTTGATATTGGCTGGTCAATCATACAGGGTGAAGGAGTTGTCATTAAGGATCATCAATCAACAGCCCCCATTTCGCAGCTGCTGGTATGTTCGTACTCACCTAACTAAATGATTTGTCTGAGCATGAACAGACTTGGTTGATAGATATAGAGAGTGAGACGAAAATGCACATGCACTTGTTTTTGGATCACCAAATGCCGATGAGGTAAACTCTTTCCTATTTGTGTACAGGGTGCTGATGGATCTATGTTTGCCATCGCGCTTCTCGATATGTTCATCTACCCAAAAGTTACAACATACTTTGCGTTGATGCTCCGAGTGCATGTAATGTTTGTAAGAACTCTCTACATACTCTTCTTATTGAGTGAAAGTCATGTGAACCAACTAAAAAACTCGCACTCTTTAATCTTCAGCGAATCATAAACTTAGGAGTCGAGATTTTAAATATTCCAGAGGTGTGTATAATCTGAAAACCTAATCCGCATTTGCTTTGAAACACTATATATGACTATCTCTTAACCATAACTTTTTTGGGAATGCAGGGGGGACCGAACCATATCGCATCGAGTTCGGGTCAGTTGGGAGGAGTTGTGGTTGCTGCCATGGCGTGGGCACGGATAAAGAAAGGTCGATTTTGATACTGAACTGATTTGCTGCAAAAGATTCAGTGGACCTGATCATCATCATGCAAGTTATGTTAAACTTCGTGACAAATGAGATTTTTGTCAACATTTTTTCGTTTGGGTTGGACTTTTGTTTTGTAAACTGAAACCAAGAGATCAATTTGATGGGTTTGGACCGTTTGGTTACATTGGAAACTATTTTTTTTTCTCTCTTTATCGTCAAAATTGGAACTTTTATTTGAACATTGTAGATTATCTTAAGGTTAATGTCTTGACATTTATTCCAAGTCTCATCCCCAAGATATGGTTGTCTTTTCACGTCAATCACAAAGATTATATAGGACAAACAATGAATTTTACTCCATTAACTGCAAAAATATTCAATATATTTCCTTTGACAATTTTCTATTTAACTATGCCGTTACGTTAATTTCTTTTAGACTTTTACCATGTTATTATTAATTTGTGTATGTAACAATTAATTACGGGTACCACGAATTACTCATTGGACACATAGACTTTAAGGTAAGAAAGATTACTCATTGGATTATTTTTGTTGTTGTTGTTGACATCATTACTCATTCGAATTAAAGCTCAACATAAAAAAGTAAAGAAGGCTCCGTTTATCACGAATCAGTCCATTTATTCAGTTACGTCGTCGCACCATTGTTTTAATTTCGGTAACTGTTTCTTTTTTTTTTTCTTTTCTTTTGCAGTAACCATTGTTTCAATAATCGTGTATTAGAGTGTATATACTTTAATACATTGTTATTAGAGAAAAACCTAAAGCAAAGGAATCACCTTTATATTCCTCTGTATCGCCATTACCATTAAAGAAATAATTTTGGGATTTTGGATTTTCCTCTTCTCGTCTTCAATTTTATAATCTTCTATTCCACAAAACCCTTAATTTTCCCGCACTTTCTCAACGCAAAGGAAGGATCTTTCTTCCAAGACAATGAGGTGGGAGAGGGTCCAACAAGTGGGTCTCGGTGATTCTTCTTCTTTCGGCCCCGGAAAGAGATGGGGACACACTTGTAACGCCATTAAAGGCGGCAGATTTCTCTACGTATTTGGTGGCTTTGGCAGAGACAATTGCTTAACAAATCAAGTTCATGTCTTCGACGCTGGTTAGTATCTTTTCTACAAAATATCAGTTCTTGTGCGTCGATTCTCTTAGTGGGTTTTGCATAAAGTCTTAATCTTTGAGGATCTCTGTATGTATCGATGATTTTGTTCAATTTGCTCGTGCGGTAGACCCCACTCCCACAAACTTATCTTATTTTGTTGCAAATCTTGATCTTTTTCCTTTGTCCTTTAGTAACCTACTCAATGTTTCTTTCTTTGTTATACCTTACTTGAATGATTTGGACTTTATGATCCTTTTTCAAGATTTAATATATACTATTTGTTGGGATGCTATTTTGTGGTTTACTCGTAGTCATGTTTTCAAAATTTTCATTGTTGAAACTAGTCTCATTTGTGGCAATTTTGTTGCAGAGACGCAGATATGGATTCGACCTGAAATCAATGGCGTACCGCCCTGCCCGAGGGACAGTCATAGCTGTACAACAGTTGGTGATAACCTTTTTGTGTTTGGTGGTACTGATGGGACCAAATATCTCAACGATGTGCACATCCTTGATACTTGTAAGCTCTTCCATCGTTTCTTTTGTTACCCGGTTAGATTAAAAAAATGCTTGTGTTAACTGTTCCTGGTTTGACGTTTTTGAGTTTGAATCCAATTCTTTGTTTTTGGGTTTGCTTCTCTTTTTTTGTGTGTGGTAGATTCACACACTTGGATACGTCCGGATATTAGAGGGGAAGGACCAAGGGTTAGAGAGGCTCATAGTGCAGCGCTTGTTGACAAACGTCTTTTCATATTTGGCGGCTGTGGGAAATCTTCTGATTCGGATGATGAAGTATTCTATAATGACCTTTACATACTTAATACAGGTATACTGCTTAGGCTGCTTTTTTTAGTTTCCATGTTAATCCTCTTCATATATTATCTATAGTCAACTGATATGGAATCTGAGAGAGATTAGAGAATGGGCATTTTTCAACTGACTCCTTATGTGAGCATTGACATACATATTGGATGTTAGCCACAATGTGCATTAATTTTTGAATTATAAAAATTTGATGTCATTTTCGTGGAGGCATGCGTGTAACTGAACCGGCTTTAATCTTGTTTAGAAACTTACATGTGGAAACGTGCTGTAACATCTGGGAAACCGCCCTCTGCACGAGATAGCCACACTTGCTCAGCGTGGAAGAACAAAATCATTGTAGTAGGTGGTGAAGATTTGGATGACTATTATCTCTCTGATGTTCATATCCTTGATACAGGTGCAAAAATCATTCTTTAAGCACATCTTGTAATGCTTGTGTGTATTTCTTCTGATATTCTGGTTCTGTATTTTCAGATAAATTTGTTTGGAAGGAATTGAAAACTTCAGGACAGGTGTTAACACCTCGAGCCGGTCATGTAACTGTTGCACTTGAGAGGAACTTATTTGTCTTTGGAGGGTTTACGGATTCTCAAAATCTTTATGATGATCTATATGTGCTTGATTTGGGTATGTAACCAAAAGCTTCACTAATGACAAGCCTTCAATTCTCAATAGTCTCTGAAGTCAAAATAATTATTATTGTTGGGTTGTCTCTGTAGAAACGGGTGTATGGTCCAAGGTTGTTGCTATGGTAGAAGGGCCATCTGCTAGATTCTCTTCTGCAGCGGTTTGTTTAGATCCTTACAAGGCTGGTTCGTTTTTCTTTGTTGGTGGCTGCAATAAGAATCTTGAGCCGTTGGATGACATTTACTACTTACACACAGGTTTGTTAGGACCTATCGGGTTTTCTCTGATTCTTCAGTATCTGTAGCTAATATTCTGTATTTGGTTATAGCAAATTTGCTTTTGTGCAAGGTTGCTAATTATTCTCCTAATCTTCTTTGCTTATGGCTAATAGAAGGTAGATACGATGTCCGGTTTCATCAAAATCCAGGGAGATCGTCTCTAAGGAAACAAATGAAGCTAAAATGCCAAGGGCAGGAATTAACTGTGGCCAAAACCAACATTGACCATGGTGTGCTAACATGAACTCTTACTTTAATCGACATTATCTTGGGAACAAAAAATGTAGCATTTATTGTATACGGTGTTATTGTAGGAAGAGAGAATGTCCCTTTGAACATTGGCTATATTGATCAAAGAAAACCGATGTTTCAAGCCAGGGTTACTGAAAACGCCCCTCTAGGTTACACTATAGAAACGATCATTGATGGAAAGGTTCTTCGCGGTGTTTTGTTTTCAAACAGACACAGCTCTGTGCGAATTGCAGATTCAAGCATTAGTAGTAGGCAAGTGTTAGTTATTATTCTCTTTTTTGCTTAGGTTATAGTTTCTCTTGTGTCCCCTTTGTTCTAAAGCATGGTTTATTTGTGATTGTTAACAGGGAAAGGCCTGCTACGTCAGATGGAGATTGTGATCATAGAGCAAAGATACCAAGAACTTTTAGCAAGGATCCAGCTGGTAGTAGCCAACAAGCTGGTCCTACTGATCCTTCTGATGATACTAACAAGAAGGTTGCAGATTCAAATGATACGGACACACCCATGATTGACACTGTCGATGCTAATGTGAACATGGAGGGAACACATGAAGCAGAAACCGCTGCCGTTACCATTGATGCCAAAGATCAAGATGCTTCTCAACTCGATAAGGTGTGACATTATCTACAACAGCTTTTGCTATTTAGAATGATGCTGTTTCTTACCAGAATTTATATATGGAATACTTTGCAGGGGATTGTGAACACAGATCCATTACCGGTTTCTCATGATCAGGTGAATGTGATATCAACAGATGCTGCAAAAGCTGATCCTGGAGTAGATTCATCGACACGAAAGCAAGGTGAAACATGAAAATACATGATTAAGCAGTTCTTTCTTAACAATTGAGTAATAAGTCTTACTCATCCCTTGGATTCAAACAGAGGAGGGAACATCTGCTGAAGAAGATGCAAACGTAGGGCCGCAACCACAACAGCATTAACATCAGGAAGGATCTTTTTGAGGGGGATGTACAGTAAGTAGTAGCTGGAGATAGAATTTGGTTTAGAAGCTAAGTAGAAGAAAACTAATGAATTGCAGAAGAAGCTAACATTTGAATTGAGGTCTTTTGCTTCTTGTTCTGTATTTGGTTTCAAATTTGCATTTAAAAAACATTTTTCACACAGCTTACATAATCACCAGAATTAATCTGATTTGGACAAGCAACACGCACGTAAACAGAGTAAAATTACCTTTGAAGAAACTTTACAGGTGGAATAAGGCATTAACTTATGGCTTATTAAAACTCTTCGGATTGAGTCTCTGGTTCTTTAGCAATAAGTTTTGCTTTTATATGATGTGACAATATATAGACTTTAATTTGTTTTTTTTATATAGAAAAGATCTCTTGCTTTTTTACACCAACTATAGAAATTAAAGTTTGACATAGATCTTTGTAATGATAGTTAACGACTTAACGTAAACCATTGATCAATAGATACAAAGTAAAGAGACAAAAATTCGATGATTACAAGTTTTTGACAAATCATTAACGGCGAGAAACCATGTGCCTCGATGATTGAGCATTTTTAATCTTTGACCAAAGACCACTTTAGCTTTTACTTATGCAACTTGTTTTTTTTTTTTCCGAAAACCGCTTTACTTATGCAACTATTAACTTTACATATATACTCTATTATGTGTAGCTTTAGAAATTGTTAATTATGATACTATGGAGTATCTATAGTACAGTCATACACATCTATGCACAAAATAAAAATAAAAATAAAAAATTATGTTTATACACGTTCGGATCCAACGACAAAAAAGAGTAAATGCTAAAGAAAGCAGAGAGATACACGAGATAATCACTTTAAGGGATTGCTATATTACCAACCGTAGTTATTTCTCTCATTAATTCATAACCAATTTCTTTGACATGTCTTAATGCTTTTGTTCTTTTACCAAATACGTACGTTTTTCTTGTACTAGCTATTTCCATGGAGAAAAATGCTATAATTTCCAATTAGCATCGTTAGTTAAATTCATAACAATGTTAATATGTCAAAAATAAAATACATAATTGTGTGATACGAAAAAAATATAATTTGGAGATGAGGTATATAGAAGTCCAAATTATCTTTGTTGGCAAACCCAACCACTAAAGGATGTATATACTTCAACTAATTTTGTGACTAATTAACATATTTTGTTAAAAAGTATATATATATATATATATATATACACCCATTTGGTTTCTTTACTTACTACGACGTACTACTATACGTACCTTTTATATCTTTCAAACTCTTATTTTATCCTCAATATTGCTTTTAATAAGTTCCATGCAAAAGACAGAAAGAGTTTCACTATTTTTTGTTTAAGAAAAGAGAAAGAGTTCCACTAAGAAGAGAAAAATAAACATTTCGCGACTTTTAAAGCTCGAGACACCCATTTTTTTTGTTGTTATTTCGTGGCTCCAAATTGCATTACATAAATCATGAATATTCAGTAAAGTTAATAATGCTTTTTAGTAACTATTTTATGCTTTTCTTTTTTACATGTATTGTTTTGTTTTAAGTAACGTAAGAAATTACATTACCCGATTTAGGCTACTAGACTCTCTATAGTATACGCCACCTAGTTGAGTTAGAGAAAGAAAAGTCAAAAACAATTTATGTGGTTGTCAATTATGGATAATTAAGAGTCGAAAATGACACGAAAAAGAACAACAAGAATAAGGTGTTGAGATGAAAAAACTGGAGACATTTCGACGTGAGAAATCTATAAAGCGAAAGGGAACAGAGAAATGACAATTTTTTTGTTTCAAGGACAAAGAAGCAGAAATTGACTAATTAGCTTTTAAAGAAAAAAATACATTTTGGGGGAAAATATGGAAAAAAGTATTTCTAAATTTTACTTTGGTTACGCAGTTTTCCCTACCTATGCGGGTGGTAATTTAATGCACATCCGTGACCTCACCGGCAAATATTAAAGACCAAAAAATTGTGAAGGTCTTCTAATTGTAGTAGATTCATACATTTTTATATCGTTTTGATGGTGATGTTAATCAAACTTAGTGCTCAGATAAAATGTTTAAATTAATATCATGCCGTAATCTTAGTTCTTTTTTGTTTTTGTATGAATTTTAATATCCGAGTCATAAAAAAGCCAAGAATTAACGTCTGTTTGTTATGATATATTGTTAATTATTCTAACTTGCCGACAGTTTTTAGCATAGAAAAAAAGATCTCACTGAGTTGATCAAAATGCAAATAAAATCTTACCAAGAACATTATACTTATATGTGAAAAGTTGTATTTGGTGTGATTATGAAGGAAGATACTAGTGATAATTTGTATTTCAAGTTTCAAATCCATGATCTTTAATAAACATAAATTTGGTGACAGAAAACCAAAAAAAATGAATCATTCTCTGGATATGTTGATGACCTGACACAGAGGTCACATGCATCTAGGAGAAGTAAAAAACAGATCCACTCTCTCACATGCTTTTGTGAGATGTAGAGCCTCTGTATCTCCACACACACCCCTTCTCCAATGTCTCTCTCTTTTACTCTATTTTTCTTTTATTACCTATTTAATATGATAATCTAAATAAGTGGTTTTTTTGCTCACATTTTATTTAGGAAAAAAAAAAAGAATCCTGCCATTTTCCAATAAGGAACCCCAGTCCCCATATGTGGCTGAATTTCCGGTTTGTTCTCTGAGCAGTTATAGCAGTGAGAGAGAGAGAGAGAGAGTACAAAACAGAGGAACATTTAGTCTCTTCTTGGATCTGTAGGAGATTCCTTTGTTCCTTTCTTTCTTTAATCTCTCTTCTTCTTGATTTGGCGGTTTCTTTGCTTTCTGCAACTCTTTCTTTTCATTGGTTCTGTAGATTTAAACTCACACATTCCGTGTTTTAGGACAACAAACTTCTCAGACAAAAGGGGCACACATGTTCTAGTGTTCTGTTTATGGTTTAGTAGTTTATTGAAGATTGGATCTAATTACCAAAAGGGTTTTTATCTTTCTCCCTCCTTTTGTCTTCAGTGGAATCTGGGAATCTTAGGTTTGTAAAAAGGTTTAAACTTTATTTCCTTTTTAAGATCCGTAGGTTTGATTGCTGTTAGTGTAGGACTCAGATTAATTTAGGGGTTTTCTTGAGCTTTAATTAAGCTGGAGAAGACAATGGGTTTCTTCTGATTTGAAATCTTAAACGGTTTTTTTCTACAAAGAGAAGGGCTAAAATTTTGGAGTTTTATGAATATGGAAGGTGCGTCATTCTCGTTATAGTTTTAATGGTGGTTACTGTTTGATGATGGAGAAAGAAAAAAAGAAAGCTTTTAAAGTTATCTCTTCCAAATTATTGCAAACACATCATTGAGGCATAAAGTTTGGGTTTTTGGGAAATCAGTAAAGGGGAACACATCATAGAAGAAAGCTTTCAAAGCCAAAAAGAAAAAAGGAGAAGTCTTTTTGAATCTTTAAGTAGAAAGTTTCCGGCGCCGGAGAATTGTTTTTGTGATCTGTAGAAAATGGCTGCGAAGCTTCTGCATTCATTGGCAGATGATAGTGCAGATCTGCAGAAGCAAATTGGATGTATGAATGGGATTTTTCAAATCTTTGATCGTCACCATGTTCTTACTGGCCGACGAAAAAGTCTTACTTTAGGTAAATTAATAATTACTATATATTTATATTGTTTGATAATTTAAACACTCTCTTCTGATCTCTATGGTTCGTGTCCAGTAGTCGTTGACTTGTATATGGTCACATATGTTATTCTTACATCCATGTGTTTTTGTATGTTTATTCTTCTCTGTTTTTGTTTTGGCTCTTTATCTGCCAATGGAGTGATTCTTTCATTAACCAGGTCTTGTTATAGTCTCAGAGATCTAAAGTTATGGTTGTTACTTTTTCTTTCTCAGTTGTGTTGATCTGCCGAATCTTTTGGTTAGATTTAATTTTTCCCTTATGGCCGGTTTTTTCTTGCTAGATTTTGACTTTTATTAACCTTTAGGCTCATGGAGTTTCCAACCAAATGTGATAAATTCAAGTTTGACTAGCAGGTTCTTGTAGGTTTTATTAAACGTCTCTCTCAATGCGTAATCGGGTGTTCCTTGTTTGAGAGTTTTGATATGATGCTCATGCTTGTTTTATGTGCTTGTTGCAGGTAATGGAAATGCCATTAACATCAATTATGAAAGAGACTCTGTTGATACAATTTATCAACAAAAAGAAACTGTAAGTTGGTTCTTTTGCCAACCATCTACGATTTCATTCATATACAGAGGTTTTCTATAAGATCTAAGGTTCTTGCATTTCAGTTTCAGGACTCCAACATTGGTGGGAATGTGAAAGAGAAGCGAAGGGTTTCAACAGAATCATCTAGAGTTTCTTTCTCATCTTCGTGCTCTTCCTCCCCATCGTCTTCTGAGTTCAATAGAGGAGTTCAACCTGACGCTTCTGCGTATGACCGAGCTAATTTTCAAGAATCTCCTACAAGTGATCCTGAGATGACTGAAGGGAATGGATTTTCACATTTGGGACTTGACCTCAGAGATGTTGTGAGAGACTCAATGTACAGAGAAGCCAGAGGGCTTTTGAGTAAGACTCCAATGACTAGAGAGGAAGTAGTTAGACAGAGCAGACGAGAGGATTCTCCAAGGCCTTATGGTTTGAAGCAATCAACTCCCATGGATCTCAATGAGTCCTTCAGAGTTCTAGCAAGACTTAGAGAAACATCTCAACATTATAACGAGCTTGGCATGAAAGATGCGCCTCGTTACTCAGTTGATTCTCATGATACGTTGAAATCCAGACAGAAGCTGAAAGAGTTGCCTAGGCTTTCGCTGGATAGTAGAGAACGAGCGACGCGAAACTCCAGTGTTGATCCCAAATCAAGTAAGCTTTCAGAAAGTTTCAGTGAAAGCTGTTCAAGCAGTAGCAAGAAACGGCCTCCCAGTGTTGTAGCAAAGCTCATGGGATTGGAGACATTGCCCGGTTCTCCATTGGGTAGAGACATTCATCAGTTTGGTCTGAACAAAACCAACATCTCTGACCAAAATGACGATCCATTCTCAAGATCATTGAGGGAGAAAAATCTGAACCGTGCAATCCGTTTTTCTCCTAGCTCACCGAGAAGCTTGGGGAAGGACCCGGCTTCTCCAAGATGGAGAAACTCTGATTTTGTTATGAAACCTCTATCAAATACAAGATTCCCCGTTGAACCAGCTCCATGGAAACACGCTGATAGAAACCGAGTTTTGCAAAAGCAAGCTAGCATGCCTGTGAAAGCGAAGCCGTATGAAGCACCTAATTTTCCTCCTACTGTGTACAGTGAAATGGAGCGGAGATTGAATGATCTTGAGTTCAAACATTCTGGAAAAGATCTGCGAGCCCTTAAACAAATATTAGAGTCTATGCAGTCAAAAGGTTTCCTAGATACTGAGAAACAACAACAATCCACAAACTTTGCAGTTCAAAGAGATTATGAAAGAGAAAATTCTGCAACTTCCAACCATGCAATGTCATCCAGAACGAGAGTTCAGTCTTCTTCATCTAACCAGGTATATCAATCCCCGATTGTGATTATGAAACCTGCCAAGCTTGTTGAGAAGGCTGGTATTCCTGCGTCATCCCTTATTCCCATTCACAGCCTAACTGGCATCAAGAAGATCCGTAGAGAAAAACCTGATGATAAAGGAACTTCAGCAAGTAATAGTAAACGGGTGACAAAAGATTGTAGTCCTGGAAACCGAAGAGCTGAATCATGTACCAGCTCGTTTGATAAGAAATCTGACAGCAGAAATGTGCGGTCTTCTTCAAAAAAGCCTCAGCAGGTTTCCAAAGAAAGTGCTTCAAAGAGTTCAGGATCTGTAAGTCCAAGATTACAGCAGAAGAAGCTTGAGTATGATAAGCGTTCACGGCCACCAACCCCTCCTGATTCTAGCAAATCAAGGAAACCGTCAAACCAACAACTTGTGGAATCTACTTCTCCTGGTGGCAGACGTAGACCCAAGGGTCAGAAGAGTTTGCAGCAAGTTGATGACCAACTTAGTCAAGCAAGCAATGAATCTAGGACGTCAAGTCATGGCATTTGTACTCAATCCGAAACAGAAGCCTCTGCTTGTGTAGAAAAATCTACTGAAGCTGATGGTGGTAAAAGTCCATCTGTAATCGAGGCAGCCAAAGCTGTAGTCTCTAACTTAATGCAGAATGTGAGTTCTGACTCTCATTTATATTTCTTTAGTGTTAGATGACAAATTTTTTTCACTTAGTTCTCACAAGGTTTGTTTTTATTTTGTTTTCAGAAATCCAGTCCAAGGTTTAGTGAAGATGGATTGTCAGCTAACCTTTCACTAGTTGCTTTGGAACATCCAAGTCCTATTTCTGTTCTCGACGCTTCAACGTACAGAGAGACTGAACCATCACCCGTGAAGACACAAGGTAACAAAGGGATTCTATCTCTAGTGTCCTAGTGGTCATCAACTATCACAGTCATAAAATAAGAACTTGCAAACATCAAAGTCACTTTAGGATTCTATGACCAGGAGTTAACTCTTACATTTGTCTGTAGCTTGTTTAGTTTGGGAAAGTTTCTCTTTTACGATTTTTTTCCAATGTAAGGATTGGGTGTTCAGTTCCTTCCATTTTTGACTCAGAGCTGATCATGTGATAGGTAATGTTGCCCATGATTTTGGTGATGAAAATTGTGAGGACCAGTGGAATCCAGCATACAGTTTCTCAGAAACCACATCAAGCTTTTCGCCAGAGATAAACCGTAAGAAGCTACAGAATGTTGAGCACTTGGTTCAAAAGCTCAGACGATTGAACTCTAGCCATGATGAAGCCAGCCAAGATTATATTGCATCGCTCTGTGAGAACGCAGATCCTACCACCGATCATAGATACATTTCTGAGATTCTATTAGCCTCGGGTCTTCTCCTAAGAGACCTTGGCTCAGGATTGACAACGTTTCAACTTCACCCTTCTGGCCACCCAATCAATCCTGAGCTGTTCTTTGTTCTTGAGCAGACAAAGGGAAGCAGCACTACGCATCTGTTACACAAAGAAGAAAGTAAGGTTCTGAAAAATGAGAAGCTCAACCGGAAACTTGTGTTTGATCTCGTTAATGAGATTCTGGTGGAGAAACTAGCGTCAGTTGAAGCCACGACGAATCCATTGATGAAGTCATATGCTAAGGTGACTAAGAAAGCCGTGAGTGCGCAACAACTACTGAAAGAACTGTGTTCAGCGATAGAAACACAGCAAAAGCAAGCCACAAAGAGATCAGAAAACTTTTTATTGGAAGAAGAAGACGACTTCTTGAAAAGTATACTTGCTGAAGATGTGACGATTCGATCTGGGAACTGGGCAGACTTCAGTGGAGAAATGTCAGGATTGGTGCTGGATGTTGAGAGGCTTGTCTTCAAGGATCTGGTTAATGAAATCGTGCATGCAGAGACAAGCCGTCTGCAAGCAAAGTCAGGAAGGCGACGAACGCTTTTTGCTGACCAGTAGCTAAGTCTGTTGAAGAAGACAAAATATATACACAAGTGGTTTCTCTAACTCTTTAACTGTGTTATGTTTCACTCTGGTCCTTTTTTTCGTCTTTGCTGATTCTTATGGTCGTTCTTGGGTCTTCCGTATTCTACAGCAGAATTATAATCATATGGTGTGTTATGTAATTACTGAAGTTCTTGAGATGGCTACCTAAAGAAAAAACTGTAAAGCGATATAGAAAGAGAATTCATAAAAGAAGAAAGACAACTAATGGAAAATTCTCTGTATCTATTGTTTCATGCAAATTCTTGTATTTCAGTAGATTATGCATTGAACCAACAACCAAAGCAGCTCCAAGATATGTTTGAGGCATTACATTTATTTAAAGACAAAAGACAGTACAGAGGAACCAAAACATAAGTTATGTTCTGGTTTTGTGAAACAAAGCAGGAGGTTTGAGAAGAACAACAACAGATGGGGACGACAATGAAACTAGCACGTAAGAACATTTGGTACCTGCAGTGTTTTGCCACAACATATTCCTAACCTTGAGGACGAAAGCATCAACGATGTAGAACCAAGCTCTGCTCCAAGGAGAATCAAATGAGAGAGATGCAAGTATTCCAAGAAGTATTGTCACATAGGCTGCAACAAAACTCCAGTAGAAAGATTCCATGTCGACTGTAGATTCATCAGCTTCCACTCCATTATCTGTTGGGTGAAAGTTATTGCTCGCGCAGCTTATGTCTATGGACTTCCCACAGAGAAGAGGATTACCAAAGTAGCTTTGTGTCTCAAAGGTGTTAAACTGTCTTCCCTGTGGAACGATTCCTGATAAGTTGTTGTAGGAGACATTGAACACAGCAAGGCTGATCATATCTGTAAGTTGTAGTGGGATAGGACCTTGTAATCTGTTGAAAGAAAGATCAAGGCTTTCCACATTCTTCAGACCTGAAAAGCTTTCTAGTATCACTCCTGATAAGTTGTTGTGAGAAAGATTGAGAGCTTCTAATTCCACAAGACCTCCAAGCTCTACCGGGATCTCACCACTCAGCTCATTTTCTGAGAGATCCATTCCAAACAATAATTTGAGATTTCCACCCATGTAGGCATCATACCTGTGCTTTGTTGCAAATTCAATTTTCGTCTGGGAGTTGGTTTCATTGACCATATTAAATTCATCTATCATGAGTAGAGATTCAAAATATACAGGATCCTTAGCTGTGCCAAATCTTGAAGGGACATCATATCTATAAGAATCATCCCCTTTCCTCAAACCAAATGATGTATTGCTAAGACATGATGGTATCGATCCATTGAATTTGTTGTTGGAAAGATCCAGAAGTTGGATGTTACTTAGACTGCAGAACTGGTGAGGAATCTGTCCTGTAAAATTGTTCCCCCGCAAAAGAAGAATACTGATGTTTTGGGTGTTGATGAACTCCGGAAGATTCCCAGACAGTCGGTTATTTCTCAGATCAAGTACAATAACATTCAGTAGTAGTGTGTCTGGAATAACCCCTGATAAATTATTGTTTTGGAGGAGTAACACTGCCCCATGATATATGGAACTTACGTGCGGAGGTATATCCCCAGATAACCTGTTTGAAGAGAGGTCCAGTAGCTGAAGATAGGATATGTTGAACAAGGAAGTAGGTATTTCACCTTCCAACATGTTGTTTGAAAGCTGCAGTGCGAATAATCCCTGACGTTCGCCAATCCAACTTGGAATAACACCTGTGAGTTTGTTGTTTGAAATGTCAAGTACATTCAAAGATGGTAGGCTCCGAAAACCTTTTCCAATATTTCCTGTAAACAGATTGTTATCCATAGACATCACCCATAAACGAGTAAAGTTGGCTGCTTCTGGAAAAACCTCTCCACTTAGTTTGTTGTGTGACAGCTTCAAGATTGTTAAGTTATAACAACCCTTTAAAAATCTTCTTGGTAGCTTCCCGTGGAACCTGTTGTGAGACAAATCTAGAAATTCAATACTCTTCATGTTATCCAGAGAAGATGGCAGATTTCCTTGAAAACCATTATAGGCTAAATTCACACAGACTAAATGAGGGAGTATCCACCCAAAGTTCTGAAGAAAGAGATGATTGAATTTGTTGACTGACACGTTCAGGAAAAGCAGGTTATGAGCAGATTTCGGTAGCTGAAAGCTCGTAAAAGAATTATTCTGTAGAAGCAAAACCTCGAGTTTCGTATTGTTCTCTAACAGCCAAGAAGGAAAATTTCCATGAATTTGATTGTCAGAGAGATCAACGTGATGCAAATCCTTTTGATGTAGGAGAAAATGAGGAACCTTCTCCAAGTTGCAAGATCGTAGCGCAATAACTACCAATTGGAATTTTGGCTTCCAAGACGTTTCAAACTCTACTTCAAGTGAGTTGGATTGTGAATCAAGTCTGAGCACCTTAAGTTTTGAGAGGTTGGCGAGTAAACCAAGTGAGAAGAAGCCTTCGAAGTTGTTACCAAACAGTGATAGGTACTCAAGGGATTCAAGGTTAGCGAGAGCAGAGGGTACGTTCCCAGTCAATTGATTTGATGAAAGATCAAGAACTCGAAGTCCAGTCAAGCTAGTTAAACATAGAGGAAACTGACCAGCTAGTTTGTTGTTACTGAGTTTGAGCTCTTCCATATTTTTCCATGGGCAAGTCCCTACGTTAATCAGATCCTAAAACTTTAGCACATAAATCTGAATTTAAACACAATTCTTTACCAGAAAGGGGTTTTGTTTTAGCAAACTTGCCTTGCAATTCCACTGAGCTTGAAAATTCATTATCGCTTAGATCCAGGGCTTTCAGCTTCCTCAGGGCAAATAAAGCTTAGCACCATTACCTAACAATATAGAATAGATAGGATCTCAAGGATGACACGAATCAAATGAATTTTTTTATAGATAGATTAAAAAGGAAGACAAGCATATTTGGACACAAATTGACCTCGTACTGGTATGGAGCCGTTAAATCTGTTTCTACTCAGGTCCAGCAGTTCCACGTTTGTCAAATCTCTAAGTTCTGAAATGGGAGTCCAACAAATATAAGGATGACGCAAACTAAGTCTAAGAAAAATCAATAAATAGATCATTCTAGAAGACACACACCTTTAGCAGGAAAAGGGCCACCCATGTTGTTTCCCCAAAGAGACAGAGATTTAAGTGATGTAGCAGAATTAAGGAAGGGAAAGATCCTGCTATTGAATAAATTATCAGAGAGATCCAGAATCTCCAGCTTTCTAAATCTCCTTAGGCTGTTATAATCTGCAAATGAGAATCTTGCTAAGCATAGAATGATAATTCACATATTTAAACAGCTTTAAATACGAACAGATGACAAAAACCAATCCAATAAAAGCAAGCATTTATGAACAAATTAACTACCTTGTGTTGGTATGGAGCCATTAAATCTGTTTCCACGCAAGTCTAGATGTTCCAAATTTGTTAAATCTTTGAATTCTGAAAGGAAGTTCAACATATATAAAATTGATACAAACTGAAATTTAGAAATATAAAGTTATAGCAAAATAAACTGATTCGATCTAACAAAAGGTACATCGATCATCAGTAAATAGGTCTCGCTAGTTATTACTAATTAGTTAAAAATGGAGAAACACACCTTTAACAAGAAATGGGCTATGCATGTTGTTGTACGTAAGAAAAAGAGTTGTAAGGGATGTAGCGGCATTAAGAAAAGGAAAGATGCTGTTGTTGAATCTATGTGAAGAGAGATCCAGAATCTCCAGGTTTCTTAATCTACTGAGGCTTTTGTAACCTGCAAAAGACAAACGAATAAATGCAAACGAGAATTTGCTAAGCATATAATGAGAACATATGCAAGAAAGATCATGAGAGATGAACTCTACGCAAGTGGGAAGGGAATGTAAGTGACCGTAACATGTGATTGCAACATGCAACATGGCACACAGACATCAACACAGAAACAAAGAAAAGCCGAGTACCATAAGGTATAAAAACTTTCAAGAATTAGAAACAGTTAATTAAGTAAGATATAGTCCATATAGGTTCTTTAGAGAAGTAAACCCAAACGCAGGGGGAAGATCAAAGTACCATTGTAAACAAAAAACAAAAAAAAAGTAAAATCCTGGTGTACCTTCAACGTCATCAAACAAGCCACTGAATCCACAGTCTTCGCACGAACGAGAGGATGATAAGTCCAGACTTCTAACATCTTCAAAGGGATGCAACAGAGAAAGATTTAGGAGAGGGTTCTCTATAATGAATCCTATACCAAAGGCAATGTTGGTAATCCGCCCACTTTTACGATTGCACTCAACCCCCATCCACTGGCAACAATCACTCTTTGTGTCATTGGTCCAACTAAGAACATTGTCGTTCCATTCTCCTGCATTCAATGGGATCAGAAATGCTTTGAGCTCCAACAAAGCCTTCCTTTCTTTCTCAATACAGCTTTTGTATCCATGTAGCTGCCCCAACAGTAAAATCACACATATCAAGTATTGTCCCAAGAAAAGCTTCCCCTCCATTGCAAAAGAAATAAAATCCACAAAGCAATGTGGGAATATGAGTTAAAAATGCAAACACCTCCACGTTTATGAAAATTCAACAAGAAATTATTGTATTATTTAGAAAAAGTCGAAGTAAACTTAGTGATCGCTGTCATTTACTTTGAATTGTATCATTTGTATGATAGGAAAAGTCAAGGTCGTTGTAGTAAACAGTCATAAGCGTAATGATAATATACCACGAAATAAGTTAAGCCAAGTCTAGTGAAGTGAAGGTCTTTCTAGTTACGAAAAATAGAAGAAACAGACTGGTAGACAAAGATTTTCGTTTAAATTCCCTATAATACTTTTTCTCCACGAAATTTTAGGGAAGAAACAGACTGGTCTTTCTTACCTTTGAATTCCCATTGAACTTTAAAGGAAAAAGCTATCCTGGATTAGTTACGCCTGAAACAAATTGTTGTAATAGCCAAAATTCAAAACACCGGCGTAGCTCCATTTAGTTCATACCCTACGTCTCCATCGCCGACGGCGTGAAAAAGTCCATTATTAGATCGCTGGAAATGAAGAAAAAGAAAAATGCGATTTAAGTAGACAATCGCCATTTGTTTAGGACTTGAGCATTTTTTTATTTTATTTTTGTTAGAGACTGAGGCGAAAGTATTGGAAATTGAATCCTTGATTAAATCCTACAACGAATAATAGGGAATCAGTGAGAAAAAGATGAAGAGAAAAGAAGAAGTAGACGCGAGGTCGACAGTGAAAGAAGAAGAAGAAGAAGAGTCAAAAGTGGATAACAAAGTCAACAAACCAAATGGGTTTGTGTTTTGTCAATTGAGCCATCGGTTTTGTTCAAGGCCCAAACTGTTGAAGTGTTTTATGTAGGGATTAGATTAGTTAGGACCCAATAAAAGAAGCGGTTTTGCTAACTATTCAACCAAGTCATACGAGTAAAGCGAGTCGTTAGAGTTGTTGCCTTGTTGGATGTGTAATATAGAGCTGCTTAAGTTCTTGCTAATAAAATGTGTCTAGAGTTAATCATATCTAGTCGTAGTGGCTAGTATCTAGAAGTCTAAGTGAGTCTAAGAGTGTGTAGTAGAATAGTAACTAGTATAAAAATGTTGTGTGTTGTTTGTAAAATGATCCTTACGATCAATAACAAAATGTAGTCCTCGATATTTCTCTCTTCTCATTTTATGTCTTTGTGTTAGAACAAGAAACAAACCAAAGACTAGAGAGGAAGCGAGTTAGTGCTCTTGTTTTATATCTAAAGAAAGATAGAGTGAAACAGAGAGAACAAGAGCAAGTATAAGAAACCGTCAGAATGTCATGTCAACATGAAGCAAATTAAAACCAAAAAAAAATAGTGGAAGCACAAATAATTTTTGTTGCGATTATAGAAAAAGGTAAACAAGACAGAAAAAAAACCCTTAATTGACAAAGAAAGGAATTTCAGTCCATACAAAATAATCAAATAGCTACGTAAGGTAAAATCAAAACACATATTAAGACACACATTGTATTCAAGCTTTTGCTTGGTAAGGAATATCCAATAACTGAGCTGAAACGGTTTCAAGAAAACATACTTTTCCCAGAGGCTATGAAAGCGTCGACAATGCAGAGCCATGTCCGACGCCAAGGACAATCGAAGCACATAAGTACAAGAATGCCGATCAACGCAATCGCATAAGTTGAACCAGTAGTCCAATACAAGACCACCATGTCAATAGCAGCTTCATCATCATCATCTTCTTCTTCTTCTTCTCCTCCGTTATCTGCTTCCTTTGTGTTCTTCTTACCTTCACAACTTCTATCGGTCGGTGTCCCACAAAGAAGAGGATTTCCTAAGTAGCTGTTATCGTTGAAGGTGTTAAACTGTCCTCCTTGAGGAATGATTCCTGATAAATTGTTGAAAGAGACGTTGAAAACAGCAAGAGAAGTGAGGTTGGTTAGTTGGTGAGGAATGTTTCCCTGTAACATGTTATAAGAAAGATCAAGGCTCTCAATGTCCTTCAGTTTGGAGAAGTTAGCTGGTATAGAACTCGACAATAAATTGCGAGATAGATTCAGGGCTCGTAGTTTCGAGAGATCTCCAAGCTCTGCTGGGATAACACCACTTAATTCATTGCTTGATAGATCCAACCCATACATATAGTCAAGTGTTCCTCCACTGAAAGAGTCATACCTTTGCTTTGCTGCAAATTCGATTTCAACAATCATATATGTAGAATCATAGTATAGCATGAACTCATCTACCAAAAATGTGGATCTGTAAAATTCCATCTGAAGGCTGTCTCCAAAGCTAATCTCCTGAGAGAAGCCACTCAACCCAATCCCTTCTCCCAATTCAGTTGATAAATGATTGAGGCATGGAGGTATGACGCCATTGAGCTTGTTGTCTGAAAGATCTAAAAGTCTGATGCTGGTCAAATCACACAGCTTCCTTGGTATAGATCCTGTTAAATTGTTCCCCCTCAACAATAAAGTTATCATTTTCCCGGTGTTGACAAACTGTGGGATACTCCCAGAGAGTTTATTATTCCGCAAATCAAGTATGTAAGCATTTTCCAACAACGTGACAGGAAGTGGCCCCGTGAAGCTGTTGTTATGAAGGAATATCTTTATCCCGTACATAGAATTAACAACTGACGACGGTAGGTCTCCAGATAATAGGTTTCCAGAGAGGTCCAGAAAATTAAGATGATGAATGGCTAGCAGAGAAGGTGGCAACGTACCTTCTAAGAGATTGTTTGATAGCAATAACATAATCAGATGAGACGAGTCGGGGGGTATCGAACTTGAGATAAGACCTGTGAGACGATTGTTCGACGCATCAAATATTGACAAATTAACCAAGGTACGCAAACCGACTCCGATCTCTCCGGTAAATAGGTTGTTATGCATCCTCAATACGATCAATGAAGTTAGTCTCGTTTGTATTGGAAGAATAGGGCCACTAAAACTGTTGTGAGAGAGCTGCAGGGTTATTAATGAAAAACAACCTGTTAATAAGCTTCTAGGTAGCTCCCCAGAGAAATTATTGTAAGACAAGTCCAGGAATGAAATGTCATTCATCTCACCCATGGACGATGGAAGATTCCCTTGAAACCCATTATGAGATCCATTCATATGTAGCAGCCTTGGAAGCACATGGCCAATATTATCAGGGAGCACTCCGGTGATATCATTTGCTGAAAAATCCAAGACCTGCAACTTATGCACTATTGTAGGAATCTGAAAGATAGTGAAGGAATTATTCTTCAACTGTAAGACTTTAAGCTCTGGATTATTCTCCAACAGCCAGGTAGGAATGTCTCCGGATAATCTATTGCTGGATAGATCAACTAGACGCAAATTTGTTTGGTAGACGAGAAAATTAGGGATTTTCCCCAAGCTGCAAAAGGGTAGTGCAGCAACTGTCAGTTGAAATTTTGGCAGCCAATTGCTCTCTGTCTCTACTTGTAACATCTCAGATGTTGACGAAAGTCTGAACACCTTGAGCTTTGTGAGGTTGGCGAGTGGATTGAGTGAGAAGAAGCCTTCAAAGTTATTATCTGACAATGATAGATATTCGAGGGACTCGAGGCTATTGAAACTAGCTGGTAGATTTCCACTTAACTGGTTTGATGAGAGATCAAGAACCCGCAGCTTGTTCAAGTTACCTAAACACACAGGAAGCTGACCTTCGAAATAATTTCCACGGAGATCAAGCTGACGCAAATTCTTCATTTCACAAAAAACTACAAAAAAAATAGTTTAGAAAACAACAAGATGATGAGAATAACAAGAGTAGTTGTTCTTTTCTCGAGATTCATGAGATAACTCTCATAACTCGTAAGTAAATGTTATGTTGTTCACATAGATAATCTTGGAGGTCAAGCATAAAGAGAACACCTTCTTTTGGTATTGGTCCGTCGAGATGATTCCAAGCAAGACCCAGGACTTCCAAGTTCGTCAAAACCTTTAGTTCTGAAATTGAGTGAAAGACAACATATGGTACCTTGAAAAATGATTATTTCAAATGTATAAGCTATATTCATCTCCACTCCTATTTAGAAAAAGCTTGCCTTGCAATTCCACTAAGCTGGAAAAATCATTGGCACTTAGATCCAGAGCTTTCAGCTTTTCCAGGTGAGTAAACTCTACCATACGACAAAGAGACACAAAGCATGGAACATATTATTAATTTGCGATGGCAAAAGCTAATTCAACAGTTATGTATGGAGTTAAATCTTGTAAACGTTCTACTCTGAAGAAAAAAGACTGTGACAAATGACGTAGATGTTACCTGGGATGGAGCCGTTATATCCACTTCTACTGAGGTCCAGCAGCTCCAACTTTGTAAGGTTTTTAAGTTCTGAAACCCAGTCCAGAAGTAAGTAAGAATGATTAGAACTACAAAATATACATCATAATTAATGCTACATAGGCACCTAAATGCAAATGGAAAAACACACCTTTAATAGGTAAGGGGCCACCGATGTAGTTACTCTGAATAAAAAGAGTTGTAAGTGATGTAGCAGCATTAAGAAAGGGAAAGATGCTGTTGTTGAAACTATTTGAAGAGAGATCCAAAATCTCCAGGTTTCTTAATCTCCTTAAGCTTTCATAACCTGCAAACGAAAATCAGCAGATTAGTTAATACAGAAAGATACTTCATGGCAAGAAAGATATTGCATGGCATAGACATCTCATTTGAGTAAATACAGAATAAAGTACTATTACAACCTCTGGAGGCAGGAGAAAATTTAAGTACAATAGATTAAAAGAGCGTTAACTTACAAGAATTAGAACAAAGAAATGAGATCATCTAGAATTCTAAACTTTCACTGCATGAAAACTGTTTCCAAATGAAGACCAAAAGGGTAATTAAACACTGTGAAAAGCCTGGTATACCTTCAACATCATCAAACAAGCCATTGAATTCGTTGTATATTTCCCCGGATAAGTTCAAACTTCGAAGCTCTTCAAACGGATGCAGCAAAGAAAGATTTAAAAGAGAACTCTCTTTAAAGTTCGTCTGACCAATGGAAAGCTCGATAATCCGCCCACTTGTTTGATTGCACTTAAGGCCCTCCCAGCGACAACAATTGCTCTTTGTATCATTAGTCCAAGTAGGGAGAACAGAGTCAAGGCCCCAATCTGCAGTTTTTGAGATCATGTATTTCTTGAGCTCCAACAAAGCTTTCCTTTCTTTTTCAATACAGCATTTGTATCCACGTAGTTGTACCAACAGTAGCATAACCCATATCAGGTTTTGACCCGAGAACACCTTCCTTTCCATTGGTTAGAGCCAAAAATAGTCAGAAACTTCAAAATTTGGATTGTAAGTTTAGACATATATTCATGTTTTACAAGCATATACACTGCTGTTTGACAAAGAGGAAATGGAAAAAGCAAGTTGCATAAGAAAATATAATATATATATATAAAGTCAATCTTTGGAAAAGTACTCATCTCATATGACATATTTGTGGGGTGCTTAGCATGATAAAGTTAAGCAAAGGTTTAAGCACAACTAACAAAGACAAAATTGTTGGAATTAGCCACATGACAATTTACTCATTCTGAATAATACAGTGTAGAGTCTGCCATAACTTATTTCTATACTTCAAGTGCAATTAATGTAAAGTGGAACAAGAGTAAAAGAACGATGACATGATATCATATATTTGAAACCGTTATAATAGATAGATGAATGTTATGCAGGGTTAGTCAGTCTTCACACATTATGTGATCCAGGACAAATATTAAACTAAAGAAAAGAAGAATAAACATAATGGAAAAAAGTCAAAAACTATTTCTTCTAATTAGCCCTAAAGACAATTTCCAGCTTTAGCTTATTCCTAGTTCAATGTATATATACACATACAGATTAACATTAAGCCTAAATAATTGATTTTCCATAGAAGAATGATGCAATTTTAATGTAAAAGGTCTAACCTTTAAAAAACATTCTGCCAAAACACTCAAACGGTAACTGACTTGCTGATGTGGCTCTCTTAATCAGCCACGTCGGAAACAACTACCTTTACCGCTGAAAATTGAAACGTCGTCGTTTCACATTGTTATAGTCTGAAGCGCAAGCCCTAGATTTCCAATCGCCAAACGCTAAAATAATGTGGAAGCCGCCATCGACACCTCCCTTCATCGGCGTTGGGAACATCGATTGCTACGAAGTAGTGGAAAGAAAGGAAACCGCGGCGGAGATGATGATAGCCTTCTACTGGAGTTTTGAGTTTTTTTTTCCTTTTCTTTTTATGTGTGTTTTGTTGAGAAAGAGAGCAAAGGGAGAGGGTAGTTTTGTTAATTTTGGCTGAGGGGTTACTTTGTAAATATTATTTTCTTTGCTCTAACTAAAAAGTTTGTTAATATTCACTGAATGACTGAAACTTTTTTAAATGCCAAAAGAGACCATATACGATGAGAAGATACAAGAAAAAGGCAAAATCGAACTGAAACTACAAGCCATCAACTCTGCAAGTAGCTTCTGAATTTTTAACTCTTTCGAATTCCTGGGTTTACTCCATCTGAGTGGGAATATTGCTTGATCAGTTTATTTTATTGCATTAGCTTCGGCATTTTCTTGAAATTTGTTCTTTACAAGCTAGAATTATCTTTTTTGGTCTTGAGAGAGACATCACATTCTATTGAATCTGAATTTAGGTCTTGCTTCTGTTTTTGGCTTTGTATCATCATCTTACAGAATGCTTTCCCTTAACATATGTCTCTACTTACTCTCTGCTGTGTCATGGATTTTCAAACAAATGTGACAAATGTCATGTGTTACTTGCAGTTTCTTATGGCTTTTTTCAGTTGTTCCTTAATCTTTTCTCTCAATTCGTAATTAGGTGTTCGTTGTATATGCTTGAGATCGTACATTTCTTCAAAGACAAAGACAGAGATAGTACGTAGGAACTATACATAACTTATGTTCTGGTTTTTTTACACAAAGCAGGAGTCGTTTACAACAATAAATTCCTCACCTTTTTGATGAAAGCATCAACCTTGTAGAACCAAAATCTGCTCCAAGGAGAATCAAAAGATAGAGATGCCAATATTCCAATAAGTATTGTCACATAAGCAGCAGCAAAACTCAAGTAGAAAGATACCATGTCGATTATGGATTCATCAGCTTCCACTCCATTATCTGCTTCTTCATAGCTATTATTGTTGCAGCTTCTGTTGGTTGGTTGTCCACAGAGGAGACGATTACCAAAGTAGCTTTCTGCATCAAAGGTGTTAAACTGTCTTCCCTGTGGAATGACTCCTGATAAGTTGTTGTGTGAGACTTTGAATACAGAGAGGCTGGTCAGCTCTGTTAGTTGTGATGGGATCCGGCCTTGTAATCTGTTGAAAGAAAGATCAAAGCTTTCCATTTTCTCCATACTTGAAATGCTTTTTGGTATCACACCTGATAAGTTGTTGTGAGATAGATTTAGAGCTCGTAGTTCCAAAAGACCTCCAAACTCTACTGGTATCTCACCACTCAGCTCATTTTCTGAGAGATCCATTCCAAACAATAACTTGAGATTTCCACCCATGTAGGCATCATATCTGTGTTTTGTTGCAAATTCGATTTTCGTCTGTGTGGCTGCCTTGTAGTCCATACTTAACGGATCAAGCGTAAGCAGAGATTTGAAATATATACCACCATTTTTGTTGGAAGAGAAGTCTTGATGCAGAGAAAAACCATTGAAGACATCAGAAGGGAAAGAAATGCCGAAATCATAATCATATGATGTACATTCTTTACCAAAACCAAATGATGTATTACTGAGACATGAAGGTATGGTTCCATTCAATCTGTTGTTGGAAAGATCAAGAAGTTGGATGTTACTTAGACCACACAACTGGTGAGGAATCTGGCCTGTAAAGTTATTCCCCCGTAGAAGAAGAATACTAATATTTTGAATGTTGATGAACTCCGGAATCTTTCCAGAGAATCTGTTGTTTCTCAGATCAAGAATTTCTACATTTGCAAGCAATGTGTCTGGAATAGTACCTGATAACTTATTGTCTTGTAGGAGTAAGACAACCCCGTTTCTTGAATCATGCTGTGGAGGTATGACCCCAGATAAACTGTTTGCTGAGAGGTCTAGCAGCTGGAGACTTGATTTGTTGAACAACGACATAGGTATGTCACCTTTCAAGAAGTTGTCTGAAATCAGAAGTGCAGTTAAGGATGGAAGCTCGCCAATCCAACTTGGAATAACACCAGTGAGATTGTTGTTTGACATGTCAAGCAGTTCCAAGTTTATCAAGCTCCGCAAACCTTGTCCAATCTTTCCTGTAAAGAGATTGTTATCCATAAACAACCCCAATATATTAGTAAAGTTGGTTGATTCTGGAAAAATCTCTCCACTTAGTTTGTTATGTGACAGCTTCAAGATCGCCATGGAATAACAACCATTCACAAAACTTCTTGGTAGATTCCCGTGGAAACTGTTGCGAGATAGGTCCATATATTGGATACCATTCATGTTACCAAGAGAAGATGGCAGGTTCTCCTGAAAATTATTCTTGGATGTATTCAGATATCGTAAATGAGGAAAGATCCATCCAATGTTCTCAGGAAAAAGATGGTTGAAGTCATTAGCTGACACATCGAGGAAAAGCAGATTATGAGCAGATTTAGGTATCTGAAAGCTTGTAAAGAGATTATTCTGTAGAAGCAGAACTTTGAGTTTTGTATTGTTTGCCAATAACCAAGAAGGAAGCTTTCCAGAGATATTATTGTCGGAGAGATCAACATGACGCAAATCCTTCTGGTGTAGGAGAAAATGAGGAACCTTCTCCATGTTGCATGATCGTAGCGCAATAACACTCAGCTGAAATTTTGGCTTCCAAGAACTTTCGGACAGTACTTGAAGAGAGCTGGACTTTGAGCAAAGTTTCAACACCATTAGGTTTGAGAGGTTGGCGAGTGAACCAAATGAGAAAGAACCTTCAAAGTCGTTATCAAACAACGATAAGTACTCAAGGGATTGTAGGCTACCGAGAGAAGAAGGAACCGTCCCAGTTAATTTGTTCGATGAAAGGTCAAGAACTCGAAGGCCAGTCAAGCTAGTTAAACATGAGGGGAGATGGCCTACGAGTTTGTTTTGACTGAGATCAAGCTCTTGCATATTATTCAATTCACAAATCCCTGCAATGACCGAATGCAGAAGTTTAGTCACTTAACAAACGTGAATGCACCACTCTGGATGGAAAATAAAAGATCAGTGCAGAACTTTCCTTGTAATTCCATTGAGCCAGAAAATTCATTGCCACTTAGATCAAGAGCTTTCAGCTTCCTTAGGCTAGATAACTCTGCCGAAAGGCAAATACACATCTAAGGTCAAATAACTTTAAGGATGACTTAAACCATTCCAAAAATGTTGTTTTTAGATGTTAAATCTAGTATTAAGTTTCCAATATAGAAAAGAAAGGCAAGCGTTAATTTTAAAATAACTAACCTTGTATTGGTATGGAGCCGTTAAATCTGTTTCTACTCAGGTCTAGTAATTCCAAGTTTGTCAAATCTCTAAGTTCTGAAGTGAAAGGGAGTCCAATAAATAAAAGAATGCTACATACTAAAATTAAAGACATACAAATTTTACAGCAATATCAAGCCAACAAATGATCCATGATCGATAGAAAGGTCACGCTAGATAGTATGATTTAGTTAAGAATGTAGAGATACCTTTAGCAGGAAAAGAGCCATCCATGTTGTTGGACCTAAGAAACAGAGTTGTGAGTGATGTAGCGGCACTAAGAAAATGAAATATACTGTTGTTGAATTTATTTGAAGCCAAATCCAGAATCTCCAACTTTCTTAATTTTCTGAGGCTTTTATAACCTGCAAACAAGAATCTTGTTAACAAAGTATATGAAAATAACATAGTTCACTTACATGCTGAGCAATGATGCATGCAAATGGAGATAGTGAGAGAGGAACTCTATGCAAATGGGACTAGAATGTAAGTGAACGTTTGATGTCATTGCAAAATGCAACATTTCTCAGCAAGTAAATGCAGAGACAGAGAAAAGCTAAGCACTGTATTATCAGAAGATATGGACTTTCTTGTATTAAAACAATGAAATAAGAATTAGTCCACACATGGAAAATATCAAAGTGAGCATGCAACAGAAAAATGTTTTAAAGTAATCAGTATGGTATACCTTCCACATCATCAAACAAGCCACTGCATCTGGAGCTTGATAAGTTCAAACTTCGAACATCTTCAAAGGGATGCAACAAAGAAAGATTTAGGAGAGAATTATCTTTTAGGCTCAGTCCACCAAAGGAAATCTCGGTCACCCGTCCGCTTACACGATTGCAAGCAACGCCCTTCCATCGACAGCAATCGCTCGTTGTATCATTGGTCCAAGTAGGGAGAACAGACTCGGATTCAGTTCTTGAGATCATGTGTTTCCTGAGCTCAAACAAAGCGATCTTTTCTTCATCAATACAACTTTTGTATCCATGTAACTGCCCCATCAGTAGCATCACCCATATCAGGTTGTGACCCAAGAACACCTTCCCTTCCATTGAAAATGTGATGGAAGAAAAAAAGAAGAGAAGAAAATGTATGAAACTCAAACTCAAAGATTAATGAAAACACTTCAAGGCAATGTAGTTAAATATATACAAGTGTCTCCACGTTTATAAGAATTTCTACATCCGGTGAAAACAGAATAACGTCAAGGTCAACGACGAATAATATTGGTTATATTTACAATGTTGAAGTCTCTATTACCTAAACACTTAAGATTCAAGTGATCACATTCGTTTATTTTGACTGGTTTAGCCTTATAAGTTATAGTACCTTTGAATCATTCAATGATATTTGTTATATGTCAATGATATTTGTTGAAATGCCTCTCTTTGATGTCATGGCCTTTGAATTCTGTTGAACAACCACTAGACTTGAGGAAGCCCAACGCTGACGGAGTTGATGAGGAGGCTCTCTTGGATCAGTTACTCCTGAAAGTCTGAAACAGAGGTTGATCTGTAACGGCGTCGTTTGTTGGCGTCATTTTGTCTTCGAAGAAAATCTCTATAGTCAACTGTGACTAACTCTCGCAGCTTCGAAGAAAACAAATTTATTTTTTTACAAATAATTTTCAACTAGTCATCCAAATAGATGAAATAAATTAGTTGTATAAAATAAAATTATTTCGGTAAAACATAAGATAAAATGGAAATTAAATGTATTTATATTCATTTGTCTTTCGTAATGTGTACTGTTTCTACGATGAAATTGTTTCCTGAAGAAATTCATGTGTTACTGTATATTATGAATTAAACCAACCACCAAACCAGTCCAAGATATGTTTTGAGGCATTACTTTTATTCAAAGACAAAAAGACAGTACAGAGGAACCAAAACATAAGCTATGTTCTGGTTTTGTGAAACAAAGCAGGAGGTTTGAGAAGAAGAACAACAGAAGGGGACGACAATGAAACTAGCACGTAAGAAACATTTTGTCACCTGCAGTATTTTACCATAACAATTTCCTAACCTTGTGAACCAAAGCATCGACGATGTAGAACCAAACTCTGCTCCAAGGAGAATCAAATGAGAGTGATGCGAGTAACCCAAGAAGGATTGTTATGTATGCTGCAACAAAACTCCAGTAGAAAGAAACCATGTCGATCGTGTTTTCAACAGCTTCCACTCCATAATCTGCTTCTTGAAAGGTATTACCAATGCATCTTATGTCGGTTGGTTGCCCACAGAGAAGAGGATTGCCTATGTAGCTTCGCATGTCAAAGCTGTTAAACTGTTTTCCCTGTGGAATGACTCCTGAAAAGTTGTTGTATGAGACATTAAAGACCTCAAGATTGCTCAACTCCGTTAGTTGTGGTGGGATCTGACCTTGTAATCTGTTGAAAGAAAGATCAAGGCTTTCCACATTCTTCAGTCCTGAAAAGCTTTCTGGTATACTCCTGATAAGTTGTTGTGAGATAGATTGAGAGCATGTAGTTTCCGAAGATCTCCAAACTCTATTGGGATCTCACCGCTCAGCTCATTTTTTGAGAGATCCAGTCCAAACAATAATTTGAGATTTCCACCCCTGTAGGCATCATATCTGTGTTTTGTTGCAAACTCAATTTTCGTTTGGGTGCTTAACTCATAATCGATAGCAAACCCATCTTGCACGAGCAGAGATTTGAAAAATGTACTGACAGGTGCTCCCAAAGAAAAAACGTAATGATTATAAATAATCGTCTAATGTATCCTCCTCTCCCCAAACCAAGTGATGCATTCCTAAGACATGAAGGTATGGATCCATTTAATTTGTTGTTAGCAAGATCCAGGAGGTGAATGCTTCTTACGGCACACAACCGGCGAGGAATACTGCCTGTTAAATTATTCCCTCGGAGAAGAAGAATTCTGATGTATTGGGTGTTGATGAACTCCGGAATATTCCCAGACAATCTGTTATTTCTCAGATCAAGCACAATGATATTCTTCCCTAGCAGTGTATCTGGAATAACCCCTGATAAATTATTGTCTCGCAGGAGTAACACTTTTAATGCCCCATATCCAGAAATGGCTTGAGGTAAGTCCCCTGATAAACTGTTTGCAGAGAGGGCCAGTAGTTGAAGACTGGACATGTTGAATAACGATATAGGTACTTCACCTTCCAACAAGTTGTTAGAAATCTGTAGCGAATGTAAGTCTTGAAGTTGGTCAAACCAACTTGGAATAACACCTGAGAGATTGTTGTTCGAAATGTCAAGCATAATCAAAGATCTCAAGCTCTGCAAACCTCTTCCAATCTTTCCTGTAAACAGATTGTTATCCATAGACAGCTCTAGTATTGAAAAAAAGTTTGATGCTTCTGGAAAAACCTCCTCACTTAGTTTCTTATGTGATAGTTTCAAGACTATCAAGGAATCACAACCCTTCAAAAAACTTCTTGGTAGCTTCCCATGGAAACTGTTGTGAGATATATCCAGAAATTCAATCATTTCCATGTTACCCAGAGAAGATGGTAGATTTCTTTGAAAACCATTAGTCGTTAGATTCATATAATGTAAGCAAGGAAGTATTCACCCAATGTTCTGAGGAAAGAGTTGATCAAATCCATTAACTGAAACATCCAGGTAAAGCAGATTATGATCAGATTGCGGTAGCTGCAAGCTTGTAAAAGAGTTATTCTGTAGAAGCAAAGCCTCGAGTTTTGTATTGTTCTCCAGCAGCCACGATGGAAACTTATTATTGTTAGAGAGATCAACATGACGCAAATCCTTCTGGTATAGGAAAATGAGGAACCTTCACCAAATTGCAAGCTCCTAGTGAAATAACACTCAACTGAAATTTCGGCTTCCAAGAACTTCCCAACTCTACTTGAAGTGAGTTAGATTTTGAAGAAAGGTTTACCAAAGGAAAGCTTGATAACCCGCCCGCTAGTGCGATCACTCAATGACCTTCCACAGACAGTAATCACTCTTTGTGTCATTAGTCCAACAAAGCGTTCTTTTCATTCTGAATACAGCTTTTGGATCCATGTATCTGTCCCAGCAGTAACATAATCCATATCAAGTATTGGCCCAAAAACACCTTCCCTTCCATAGCAAATATCAATATGAGACAAAAAGTGAAACAAAAGAAACTCAAACGCAATATGTGAATATGAGTTCAAGCAAACATCTCCCCACCTCTATAAGAATTTCAAATTTCCAGCGGAAAACACCAAGTTCTTCAAGAAATATCTGTAAATTTGAAAAGTCATATCTTTAGCGTCTAACTAACTCACTTAGAGTAGTATGGTAAGACTCGTTGGGCATACAAGTCAAAGTCTCTCTAGAAAATGAGTGGTTTAGCATATGATATTTCGCTTGTCAGTAGCCAAGTAAATTAACGAATGAGATTATTGCAACACAGGCCCAAGAATTAAATTTTTGAATTGATTTTTTAAAACAACTACTCACAATCATATATACCACAAAATGATTCAAGTGTTGCTTACACATTCAGTGAATAAAGTTATAAACTTTGAATTCTGTTAAACATGTGAATAACTAAAGCATTATATGAACAAAAAAATCTAACCTTTAAAGTTTAAACTCTCTGCGGTAACTGTATTGATTATGTGGCATAATATGCCACGTCAGAAACAATGGATGTTACCGCCAACACCAAAAACGCCACCGTTTCCAGCAAACATTTTATTTTTGTCTCCGCCCAAATAAAAACCCTACATCCTCACGAAACGGCGGCTACCACCGTCGCTGTCCATCAATCGGAGTTATAAACAGCAATTGGGTCGACCCAGACCTTAGAAATGAAGCTGGAACAGCGATCAAGACGTACCGGACCTTCGACTGGGAGTCAAAAAGTATATTCCGGCGAGCTCCGGCGAGACGCATAATGAGGTTTCGATGGTGAGGATCAATATTAAAAAAAGTTGGTAATGCATCGCTTTTTTTTGGTGGGGGAATATAAAAGATGGGAGGATGTTCTTTGCAATTTTAGCATGGAGAGGCGTTGCTTGGTAGTATTACTACTTTTTATTCAGAAATATAAAATGCAACCTTAAAAAGTCTTTGTCAACCAAAAACAAATGGAATATTCGGAAAACGTGAATTGAAGAAGAAAGATATAATATTCGCCCAAGAGCGGTAAGCCAAGAAACAGGTCAATGGAGTAAGAGTGATATATCATATATGTATATCATTAGAAACACTTTATTATAAATGGACAAGAACTGATAGAGTGGGATAAGAGACAAATAAGGAGAATCAAACAAGCAATCCGATCGATCTACCAGATCGCCATGATTCTTACAAGTAAGTAAAGCTTCTCAATTTCAACCTTTTCTTTTTGTTCTTGTTTTCTGGGTTTTGTATGCATGAAATCTTTCTGTGCTTCTGATTGCTTTCTATTGCATTAGCTTGTGTTTTTTTGGTGAAATTTGTCTAATTTCACCTTTCTTCGTAAAACTGAATAGTAAATTAAAAAAAAGAAGCGAATAGGTTGAGAACAAAGTAAGAATCTGGATTTGTTTCATTTTTTTACTATACACTAAAAACAAAAAAATTTAATCTTTTATTGAATCTGGATCTGTTTCTGTTTCTTGTTTCATTATAAGCTTAGAAAATTTTTTGGGTCTTGAGAGACCAAAGCTTATTTCTCATTCTATCTGGATTTGTTTCCTGTTAAGCTAAAAAAAGTTTGAGTCTTGGTTCTGTTTTTGGCTCTGTTTCTGTTAACGTCAATACAAAGTGGTTATTGGTGATCTTACAGGATGCTTACCCTTGATATGGCTATCTCTACTTACTGTGTGTGCTGCTGGGAGGACATTGCACCCTCTCCCTGTTAAAGGACCCAAAACTGTCAAGCTTCAACTTCAGACTTCACGTCCTTATAACATCGCACACAGAGGTTCCAATGGAGAGATCCCAGAAGAAACTACAGCTGCATACTTGGTATACTGTTGATCTTTCTTGATCAATCTCCTTCTCTTTGATGATTTCCGAAGATAAGAAGTAAAACATTTTTTTTTTCTTATGATAGAAAGCAATTGAAGAAGGCACAGACTTCATAGAAACAGATATCTTATCATCCAAAGATGGTGTGCTCATATGTTTCCATGATTGTATTCTCGACGAAACAACCAATGTTGCGAGCCACAAGGAGTTTGCAGATCGTAAAAGGACATATGATGTCCAAGGATTCAACATTACTGGCTTTTTCACTTGTACGTTACATCAATTCTTCTTCTGTTTCTAGGTCTGAGTCAATGCATGCTGCTGGATTCGGTCTCAGGATAGAGTCATTTGCTCAAAATATCTCTCGCACATAATCTCATAACAGCTAGAGAAGCATCTAATAAAGCTTCAAGTTGGTTTGTTTGAGTCTGAATGATTTGCTAACAAGTGATTCCTCTTTCATTGCTTGTAGTTGATTTTACACTTAAAGAACTAAAGCAACTACGTATAAAGCAGCGATATGCTTTTCGGGATCAGCAATACAACGGTTTGCTCGCCTTTCTTTCCTGTATTTTGGCTGTTGGAAGATATAAAGTAAGAACTGCATAATACAGGAAATCTTTAACCATGCCCATATCTTGCTTGTATTTCAGGAATGTACCCTATCATTACATTTGAGGAATTTCTTACCATTGCTCGGGATGCTCCAAGAGTTGTTGGAATATATCCTGAGATTAAAAATCCAGTTTTAATGAACCAGCATGTGAGTCACAATCCTAAAAGCTTGACTTCTACTCTTACTGAAATCCTTTAGAGTGACTTTTAAAAAGCCACATATACCATTTGGTTCAATTTGCAGAAAATGATTTCTTTTTGGCTTTCACTCCCACTGCAGGTGAGTCATTAACCTTTGCTTCTATCACTGTTATATATTTGCAGGTCAAATGGCCTGGTGGTAAGAAATTTGAGGATAAAGTTGTGGAGACACTTAAGAAGTATGGGTATGGAGGCTCGTATTTGTCCAAGAAGTGGTTGAAAAAACCACTATTTATTCAGTCATTTGCCCCAACTTCACTCGTGTACATATCAAACTTGACAGACTCGCCGAAAGTCCTTCTAATAGACGATGTTACCATGCCAACGCAAGACACTAACCAGGTCAATGCTCTGCTCGTCGTATTGTTTATGATTCCTGAAAGTTCTTTTGCTTCTATTAAAAGTGACTGATTGATCTTTCTTGCAAATCTAAGCAGACATATGCAGAGATCACATCAGATGCGTATTTCGAATACATCAAGCAATATGTTGTGGGTATCGGACCATGGAAGGATACAATTGTTCCGGTAAACAACAACTATGTGCTAGCCCCCACAGATTTGGTCAAAAGAGCTCACGCACACAATCTGCAGGTAGGATTTATTTAAGATTCATCCGGTGACTGAGAGTCAGTAACACATGCTAACTTCCTGACCATGTTCTTCTGTTACAAACTCAGGTGCATCCCTATACGTACAGGAATGAACACGAATTCTTACACTATAACTTTAGCCAAGACCCGTATAAGGAGTACGACTACTGGATCAATGAGATTGGAGTTGATGGACTCTTCACTGATTTCACAGGCAGCCTCCATAACTTTCAAGAATGGACATCTCCATTACCTGATACCTCCAAGTCTCCACGACAGCTTCTTAGTCAAATTGCCTCATTGGTCCTCCCTTATGCAAAGGCTTGAAGTTCCACATAAACACCTATCAGTAATCCTATTGTTTGCAATTAATTGTATTGAATAAAGTTACAATGATTATTCTGAAGAAGAACACAGTTGTTAAGAAGCAGAGGAGTCTTAAAGATCAAACAAAAGAAAAAAGACACAACTTAATTAAATCGTAATTGTTTACTTCACAAGATTAAATACAAAGGTTAAAAAGGACTTTGTAAATCTTGGAACACACTTCTACAATACCAAGAAGCAGGAAACAATTTCTCTATCATACTGAAAGATGGTAAAACAAATCAAACTCAATCCCCCTCAAAAGATGTTTCCATTAGACACAAGAGGTTGTACAGCAAGGGAAGCAAGAGAGCCATTTGGGGTTGCGATCAGAGGCACGGTCCGCTTCTGTTTTAGGAGCTACTGGTTTAGGAGCTTCCTCTTTCTTCAATCCTACATCTCCTTCAGCTTCAGTGGAAATCTTCGGTGTCTCTGGCTGCGAAGGATTCCTCTGCTTCTTTTCAGGCGTGGAACCTTGTAACCCGCCTTTGTCTGCATTCCCCATTCTACGAAATGCAACAACAAAATAAAGTGAGAAAAGAAAACACATGAAACGGAGGTAAGTGATCAAGAAAAGGTTTTATTTCTTACACTGGAAAAGCGAAAGACTTGACACTTAAATTTTCTGAGCGACGAGAAACAGAACGATCTAGTTTATTGGTTTTGTTGTTGTTGTTAGCAGCTTCATTAGCCATGATAACCTCTCTTATACTTGCTGCAGCTTTTTGTTCGTCTTCTTTACTTGCGCGGTAAGCTTTATCTGTTTCAGCTGCTTTCTTGCCTATATCCACCGGAGTTTTTACCTCCGCAGCAGCTCCTACGGCTCCTCCTTGGTTCACGTTGTGGGGCGTAGATGGTAAAGGAGAAGGCAAAGGAGAAGTTATTGGTGAAGGAGGCTGAGGAAACGTGAGTTCGCCGGATTTGAAATAATCTCCACCGGTGAAGCTATTGTTACCCATATGGATGCTGAAAAGAGATTCATTGGAGATAGTACTCCATTCTGGAGCTGTAGAGGTTGTTCTCGCGAAAACATGTGAAGGGATTCTGTAAGGAGGTGTATTAGGGGTAGAGGTCGTCGTTGTTGTTGTGTTGTTTGTTGATCTTTCCATGACTTGTGTCGGAGGAGATTGCTCTACATTGTTGTGGTTGTGATTCTGATCAGGTCTTGGTTCGGCTTCTATGGAAGAACAAGAAGAGGAAGACGAAGAAGAAAGTCTTATGATTGGATCTTCTGTTTCAGGTTTAGATGCTAAGTTTCTCGAGCTTTGGTTCGTGGGGCTAAAGAAACTTTGTTCTTGTGATGATTCCATGATTCCAAAACGTAAGAATCTGTTTCTTGGGTTTTAAGTTTTAACTACTTCTTGCCAATATTTTCAATCTGCAACGTACAAGAGAAAGATATAGAATTATAGATTTCATTAAAGAAAGGAAAAAAAACATCATTGGCATTTTACGAAGAGATTTTAATTAGCCTTACGTTTCAGAGGATGATGATGATGAGGACGAGGACGAGGACGATGAACACAAGCAAGAAGAGATTAATTTTAGAAAATTTCAGAGGATGTTTTTTTTTGGTGTTGGAATTTGGAGTTGAGAGTTTAAAGGACATGCACGCGTCAAGGAGGTTTTTACTTACTGAAAATAATAATTAGTGCCCAATTTTAATCAACTATTTTTCGCCATTGCTAAGTAAAGAAGAAGATTGATCATTTTAATCCGGTTTCGGTTTCTACTCAATATGGTTGGTTTACTTTAACCGGGTCTAAATAAAAGTCAGCGAGTGAATCAAATCGACGGTAAAGATTAACTCAAATAAATCAACGGACAGGATAAGCGAAATTCTTACCATAAGCCTCAGGGTTTTCACTACTGGCGAGAATTGAAAGACGCTTCGAGAGAGATAGATCATCTCCGTTAAACCCTAGCGATTGGGTGGGTATACTTTCGTCGATTCTTCTTTTTCTTTATGTTTTAAGCTGTTTGTTTCTTTCGATTTTGTGATTCGATCTTTTAATCCGATGTTTCATTCGTCGATCCGAAAACTAGATTGTTCTCTGTATGATGATTTTCTGCTCAATCTTTGTTTGTGATTCTCTTTTGCAAGCCTATGAATTTCATTTGGACTTTCATTTTATGGTTCTGACTACTGAGTGATGCGTATATGTGTTTAGTGAGTTGACCTTGTAAGCTTTGGTTAATTTTTCTTAAATTCTCCAATCGAAATGACCTTGTTGCTGGAACTAGAAATTTGACGTGTAGCAAAACTTGAGAACAGATCATGAAGTTTTTTTTTTTTTTTTTTTTTT
>Ga0041059_1000137_pt1 | contig 43944 bp, 29 predicted proteins | sample AraColnosormetaG_FD_56232 | JGI IMG/M metagenome (GOLD analysis project Ga0041059, IMG submission 56232) | Arabidopsis roots microbial communities from North Carolina, USA - Col MF nosort | ecosystem: Host-associated > Plants > Roots > Unclassified | place: USA: North Carolina | collected...
AAAAAAAAAAAAAAAAACAGGAATATAAACGCTAACTTAAAACAAAACAGTCTATACCTGCTTAAATAGTACAATTTAACCAATCTCATAGAAAAGCTAGATCATATGTTTATAAATATAAAAGTGTGTAAGAGATACCAGTAGTTCCTGGGTCAATTTTGGGATAACTGCTAGCAGCATCTGGGGAGCAATTAAGGAGATCTTAAATATGATTTCGTGATAAGAATCTTTGAGATTGGTCTGGATGGAATCTTTTTCCATAAAACATGATGTTAAAAAGCTGCAAATTAACGGCTCGAGCCTGTCGGCACACCTTTCAATGAGAGAACTGGCGAGCTTATCAGCTCCAGAAGTTGTATCCTGTAAGCACACGAGATTGAAAACATCACCTAATCATTTTGAAAACCATAATCTACAGAGATAATCGTTGTATATCCATACCTCTCCTTCCTTCACAAGATTTTCCAGAATAACAACGACAAAAGACGAATTTGCCTCTTCCTCCAGAACATCACTCATTATAGCTAAAATGTTGTTAAATAAACTATGTTGTGTTTGCTGCGTGTTAGCCTTTCGCTGCTGCGTTTTCATACTTTTCTGATTAATTAAACTTTGTTGATGGTGCTCTCTGTAAAGACAAGGGAAAAAAAAATACCTTGTTAATGCAGTTCAACTACCAAACAATGAAATCAGAGTAGCCATGAAATGAATAAATCGTTTCATCTCTTACCTAACAAGAGAGAAAAACATGTTGAACATCTCGTGAACTAAATCTTGGCAATCCTCGTCCAGCATTAGCAGACAAAATTTCAATCGAGAGACTGTCTCCAAGATTTTCGCCCTCTTAGAGAAATAAGGGCTTACAGTATCAGATAGCTCAGAAAACTCAGCAATAAAGAGAGTGAAGATATCCTGAAATAGGGATATGACAATGTTAGTGCGAGTAGCCATAAAACTGTGATAATTGGGAAGAATGACTTAAAAGACTCTATATACCCTGAGATACTCGTCTTCAAAAGGTAGATGAGGTGCTAAAATCCGGAAAAGCTCGGAGACACAGACAGTGACCAAAAGACTCACGTCATTATCACGATTTTTAAGAAGAGCATGCTTGATAATGGACTTCTTCAGAGGTCTTAACTCAGCTTCTATCAGTTTCAAACCTTTTTCCTTGTTGGTAGCTGAAGGCTGGTCGATTTTAGAGAGAGTATTAGCAACTTCCTACAAAAAATCACAGAAATAAACAAACTCTTAGCATGATTGAAAGTGACAATATACGTTAATCGTCCCCGCATAAATATCTCGGATCTGATTAGAAAATAAATCATAGCACCAGAAACAAAATCGTCGCAAATTAGGTTTTCTCCGATCACACCCAGACACAAAACTCACTCAAATTCAAGTCAATTTAAAAAGGAATCAAGCAATTTCGGAGTGATTAAAAAGTTGTATCAAACCCAAAAGTGATGAAATCGAGTAAACTAAAACAAAACCCAGTAACTTGAAAATAAGCTTAAGAAATTTTCGAAGTTTTTAAAGTAGTGATTACAGCAGTATCAGCTTAAGAGATATTACCCGTAGAAGCTTGACCAGAGAATCCTTGTTGGGACGAGATAATTGTAGCAACCGAGAACATAATTCGGAAACTATCTGCGTCGGAGTTTTCTCCATTCAGGTGTACCGCTACTTGTAAATCGATATGAATATGGAGACGAAACGAACCCAAACAAAAAAAAACCTAGAACACCTTAGTGGAGTGGAGAAGAGAAAGCGAATCTAAAATCCAACAGTGAGAGTCTGCAATGAAAACGGAGAGGGAAGCTTTGGGCGGGACTGACCCTATTTTCCTTTTTTATTTTCGTTAATTAATTATTCTCTGTGTGTTGTTCATTGCCCATCGGAGACTGTACCAGGCTCAGGAGAATTATAACTAACTTTAAATACACATGCCGACATAAAAAAAAAAACGCACAAGCTATGATTATTTATATGGGCCTACAGGCCCAACTTTAATCACCTAAAAGCCTAAATATGTTTAAATCAATAACTGGAGAAAGATCAGCCATCTAAACGTCGTCGGTTTATCAAATTTTTATTTTGTTTTCTGACGGCACCGGTTTATCAACTGTTAATGTCAACATTTTTTATCTAAGCCAAACGTTTTGAGTTTTGACGGCCTCGACGACATTCATAAATATTTGTGTAAACTCACTAAAAATCCTAAAATAATCACTGCTTGAGAACATAGGCAACATTTAACATCCGATTGGCGTCAAAGGATTTCATTAAAAATGTAGAAAATAAGTAGTATAATGATTTGTTCATAAGTTGATTCCATAGTTTTGTTATTCTACTCATTAGCTGGTGTAGTAAGCAAAGAGACAACACCACCCATGTGCTTAGTAGAACCATACACACACACACTTAGTGGCAACACCACTTGACTCTAGACCATAATGATCATTTTCTGTCTCCATTTCGTTTCTGATTTTATAATTTCTTGGATCAATGTTCAATAATTGAATCCCAAATATGGAACAATAATAATGGTGGTTGTTAATAGGACAAAAGTTTCTCTAAATAGATGCGTTTTTTTTTAACTTTTGTAGGTTTCTTTCCCTATCTTTCGAGATAGTTTCTTCATTTGCTTTTGTGAAAGATTGGTTTATGTGTCACGGATCGATCATTGATGAATAATGTGAGAAAATGACTTGCTCTTTATGAAGAGAGTAACTGAAAACGATTTGATATTCAAACAATATTTCAAAAGTTATGTTTCTCTTTTGATTATGATCTTTATAACAAACAACCAAATAAATATCCGATCAGCTTTTCTTGTTCAACAATATTTTGATCTATATACAAATACTATCATTCATTGATAAAATTTAAGATATGTAATGAACTATAGTATGTTCTATTGTTAGGATCCTACATCTAAAGTTAGATGGAATCTAAAGTAATATTTAAATGAGATACACTAATTCATTAATTGTTATTTAGTTTTGAGTTAGGGTCTCTATTAAACTTGAGAATCTAGGTTATTGATCCGGGTGGAGTAACCTAAGAATGATATGTTGCATGTCCAATCTTGAGATTTGGTTCCACATGAAGGGATGAGAATTATTGTCTTGAAAGCATGTTAAATTTTTTACAAGATGATGCAAATAGTAATTAACATATCATGATCAAATCTTGTAAATTGAAAAAACTCAACCTTTTGAGGGGAAACAGCTACAATATATACTAATGATTATCTAGCTACTCGTCTAAGAATATAAATGTTTAGCATTTAGGTGACCAATATCAAACTCCGAGCTACTTGCCTTACGTTTTACCCTTGCAAGTAAGTCAAATTAAATTTCTATTCATTACTAATCACATTATGAAAAAGGGAAACCAAAACTTGCTGCCTACTTCATTCTTTTTCTTGAATCTTTCGATTTTTCTTAAAAATTATTATTTTGATAAATATTTCTTCCCTATCTTAGTGTTCACATAAAGTGTGACCGTAAGATGGGTTAGCTTTCTCGTGGTTTGACCAAGTCATTCAAAAACTCAATATACTCAATGCCTGAATGGTCGTGCAGCAACATATATGAAGTCTGCTGGCTACATATGTTAAAGTTGGTTTCGAGTATGTAATTTTATATATAATCTTTTAATTTGTTGAAATAATTTTAGATATTTTATACAAAATTACAACCTATACCTCAAACTATATATTATACTATATGCATTTTGCTTGTAGTCCTATGAATATGAGATTTGTCTTAGAGTCTTCAAAATTTTATATTTCATGACCGATCAACGTTCAATAAAGTCGCCGCTTCTTTAAAAGAAAAAATTTGGTTGCCAAACCTATTATTATTATAGCTTGAGATATAACTTATGATCCTACTTTTAATGCAGTTTCGAAATTATTCTTCTCCAAGACGAAAAGAATTGAGAAGGTTGGTCCATAATCTTTATAACTTCTAAGACTTTAACGTACAAATGATATATCGTCGTTGGTTTTTTGCATTTAACCAGAACCAGTTTCTTGTTTATTTATATTTTAATTAATTAATTACAAACCCCTGAACAGTAAATTAATATTGGATTTTAAAACGTTCAATTTCTGTAGAGCAATAATATTTCGAATTTGTAAGATACACGACAATCGATTTGAAAAATAGACAATAGTAGTGGGATGTCAACGTCATGAACATGTAAGGTCATCGGACGGCAGCGATCTCCCCCATATCCTCGGACGTATGTGGGACAAAATACCACCAAACAAAAAAAAAAAATTGTTGCTGCATTTCTTTAATAATTTGCGTTATCATAATAATTAATTAACAAAAAAATATCAAAATATTTCCGATAAAAACAAATCTTCAACAAAATATTTAACAAAAAAAAAAAAAATTGCGCATTTTAATGTAGTTTATGTAGTATTTCCTAGTCACACCATTATTTACCTGATATAAACAAAAAATAGTATAAAAACAGTAATATTATTTATCACCATGGTTTAGTGAATGTACATGAAAAATTTGTTACCATACCAATGAGTTTTGGAAAATTGAAAATTGACTCAGAAAACATGAAAATACAATTTTGTGATATTTGTTTTGATTCCTGAATGAATTTAATAAGCTCACAAAATTAAAATTGCGAAATTATTCTTAATAAATAAATATTTCTTACTAAATAAAAGGAAACCTACGGAAGAGCAAAACATAATTTTCATGGCATAAAGAGTGAGAGAGAGAGAGTCATAGACAGGAGACGTTTGAGATTGATGAACAGCGAATTCGAAACAAATCACATGGAAGAAGAGCTCTCTTTCGCTACCGTTACCTTCTCCACTTTTCTCCTTCATTAGGGTTTTCTCTCTTATTTAGCTGCGCAGCTCTCTCTCTTTCTTACGGATTCACTTCTTAAAACTCGTTAATTTCTTGTGGGTTTTTGTCTCTTTTGCGATCTGATTCCGAAAGTTGAGTGAGAGTGAGAGAATCATGGAGGAAGGAAGTATGTTCAGATCTCTATTAGCGATTCTTCAGTGGTGGGGTTTCAATGTTACCGTCATCATCATGAACAAATGGATCTTTCAGGTTTCTTCTTAACCCTAGAATTTTTAGGTTTTACTTAATTGTATTTAATACCCTTTTGATCTGATCTATTGATCTGATGTTGCTGATTTGGAATTTGGTTTCAGCTTTATAGATTGGTGATAAAGTTTTGATTTTTTTTTGTTGTTGTTGCAGAAACTGGATTTTAAGTTTCCACTATCGGTTTCATGTGTTCACTTCATATGTTCGTCGATTGGAGCTTACATCGTTATCAAAGTTCTCAAGCTTAAACCATTGATTGTTGTCGATCCTGAAGATCGATGGAGGAGGATTTTTCCAATGTCTTTCGTGTTTTGTATCAACATTGTCTTGGGAAATGTCAGTCTTCGTTACATTCCGGTTTCGTTTATGCAGACGATTAAGTCTTTCACTCCAGCTACTACAGGTTAGGGTTTTCAGATGGAAAGTTTCCTATTTGTGATATTTCTATTGTCTATTGTCTAATTGTTTCTTATGTATATGTTTGAGCAGTTGTGTTACAGTGGCTGGTATGGAGGAAATACTTTGACTGGCGTATTTGGGCGTCTCTCGTGCCTATTGTTGGTGGAATTCTTCTGACATCTGTGACTGAACTTAGTTTTAACATGTTTGGATTCTGTGCTGCCCTGTTTGGATGTTTAGCTACTTCCACAAAGACCATTCTAGCCGAATCTCTTCTTCATGGTTACAAATTTGACAGGTCAGTGCCCCTTCCTGGAGTCTCCTTATGAATGAATTTCTTGCTATGATATACTATTCAGTTCTTGGAACTTTCATTTCCATGATCATTGCTGAGTCATGAAAACTGCACTTAGTTTCTAATTACAATGATATTTGCTTGTTATGTCTTTTTTGGATTTGATATGCAATAACTTTGCTTCTATTGCATTAGATATGACATCTTAGTCCAAATTGAAAAAGCAGTCACTTTAATGTGATTTAGCCATAAAGTTGATTGATGTATAAAGATTCAATCACATCACCTTTTGAGAAGTAAACTATGAATATCCATCTGCGTAGAGGAAAATTTTGATTTTTCTGTTTTTCATTATTTAGCATAAACACCGTTTACTATATGGCGCCTTTTGCCACCATGATTCTCGGGATACCAGCGTTATTACTGGAAGGCAGTGGAATTTTGAGCTGGTTTGAAGCACACCCTGCTCCCTGGTCAGCCCTCATCATTATACTCAGTTCTGGTGTTCTAGCCTTCTGTCTCAACTTCTCCATCTTCTATGTCATTCACTCCACAACTGCAGTCACATTCAACGTGGCTGGAAACCTTAAGGTAACTAAGACAACCCTAAACCCGTTACTAAATTTTTCTTTCGGATTGCTCTGGATGGTCCAAACCAACAAAAGGATAAGCACTATTAATTCATTATACTGGCATTACTAAGTTCTTATCAATTTACCTATCTTACCATGGTAAAAGAAATAGAAAGCCTGTCAGCTAGAGTTTCTTCGCATCTACGTCTTAAGCGTACTTCATATTCCATTATACGTCTTATTCGTAGTGGTCAGGGCATGACTGTATCCATATAAGTTTGTTTTAAACAAGTTAATCACCACTAGAATATCAAATTTTCGAGGCACATTGCTATGGTTTTTGTCATCACCAACTTGTGATTTGTTTGTTGCCTTGGACACTCACTCTCATGTTTGTAATATGATTTGCAGGTTGCAGTGGCTGTAATGGTCTCATGGTTGATATTCCGTAACCCAATATCATATATGAATGCTGTTGGATGCGGAATTACGCTTGTGGGCTGCACGTTTTATGGATATGTGAGGCATATGCTTTCACAGCAAACACCGGGAACTCCTAGGACTCCTCGTACCCCAAGAAGCAAGATGGAATTACTTCCACTTGTTAATAATGATAAACTCGAAGGCAAAGTCTGATCTTCTTCATTCCGCAGCTCAGTTTAGTACTCACTGGTTCAGGGTGCTGCAGAAGAGAAGCATTGACACAAGGGGTGTTGAATTTTTACTAAATATGCATTTTACTCAAAAACCTTAGTAGAGAAAAGTTACATTTTTTTTTTTCGTTTTGATTTGAGCTCGTAGAAGAGATAATGGTTCCTACTACTATTTATATTTCTGTGAAGTGTAGAATCTTTTAATTTATCAAATACATTTTCTGAAACCCGAAGGAGAGAACTACTACATTTATTGCTTCTTCTTTTTTGAAATTTCTGTGTATATTCATTACTACTATGTCATGCTCTACATAGGAAGGGTCGAGAGAATCATCTCGGCTAAGTTAACGTTGAGCGAACAAGTTTAAAATAAAGACTCTTCTTGAAGTGTGGAGCAGTTCTGATTTCTATACAACTGAAAACTGCTTTATTATTCATTTCTATTGTATGTGCTGTGTTGGCCCAATAATGCAATATCTTCGGAGGATAGTTCCATTGACAGGTAATGTCGAGCTTCTCTTGGCCTGAATCAAGAAAAAATGGAGATTAGGAGAGAAATCAATCATACTCAGAAACTATGGTGAACCAACTGGTACTGACCTTCGCCGTCTGCCTTTCTCCAAGGCTCCGGATAAGTTAGAGGGATCTGCTCTTGAAATCTGCCCTATGAATGAAGCATATTCATGGAAAGCTCTTCCTTTCAATGATCTCAGAGGGACTACTGACTCTAAGACACCGGAAAGCCGTGTCATTCGCCTACTGCATGCGGAAAAAAACAAAAAGCAACTCCGGTAATGAGAAAGAGAACAACGGAAAATTTTGGAAGAAAAGTGAGCCAGCAAGAAATTTGCATTGCAACCGATGGACCCATTGGAAATGATATTCTCATCATACATCTGAAGAAAATTATTTACCATTTTAGTAAGTCTTCAAGTATATCTGGTTTCATATCCAAGCAGCTTCCATTGCTCGATGTGTAATCCTGCCTTGCCTCGTCTACTGTTAATCCTCTTTCTGGTACCATGGTGGCTGATGAAGTAGGAACGGATCCCGTTGTCGTAATTTGGTTTGTCAAAAAGCAAAATTCTTGCTGTGACACGGTGGAAGTCATCTCTTCAAGCATCTGAGATAAACCAGACGTATCAAGATCTCCTGAAGTGTTCATCATTGGCTCCAAAGCTCCCTAAATAAGTGAATTCCATAAGTCAAAAAAGTCTGAGCTGGAAACTATGAAAAAATCTAGAAAGAGAGGAAGCTGAATTGTAATGTAATACTCACAAGGTTCAGGCATCTGGAATGTGTTAGGTCAGCTTCTGAAATTAGATTGGTTATCTGATGAGTGAGATCAAGAACTTGTGGAGCTTCTACAGGTTCTGAATCCAAGTATGGCTTGAAATCAGCAAGATTGGAACAGATTTTTTCCCATGATTCTTGCACCGCAGATCTAGAGGTATCTAGCTTTGGTTTCTCAGCCGTCTTGTATGTCTTACCAAAATCCATACGGCTACATTCATCTGAAACTTGTTGCATCTTCTGGGCAGCCCCTACATATTCCTTGAAACAGTCTTCCATCACTGTCGCATCAGAAGATTCTGCAATGATCTCACTTGTATTCTTTAAACAATCAAAAATCTGGAATCTGTCTATGTATATCTCTTTTGATGGGGGAGTCTGTACAACGTCCTCATTCATTGAAACCTCTACTCTTCCATCAAAATGTCCGCAAGATACTGCTCTTGGCGACAGCTCAGCTTCACCATCCATTAAAGTTTCTGGAACATATGAAGACTCTGGTACACATGATATTTCAACTGACTGGGACACCTCATTAATGTAAGAGAATTTTGATGTCTCATACTGATAACAAGCTGCCTCCAATATTTCTGCTCTAGAAGGATCAGCTAATGGGTTTGTTTCCTTTTGCATATCTGGCCAATATGAGGACAACGTACCATCTTCTTGGAAAATCAATCTGTCGTCCTTCTGATGTTGAGAAATGGAAACCCGTATGTCAGTCAGAGGCTCATCTTCTGAATCAGAGGACATCACAACATTGAGCTTCCGCCTTCTGTTTGGCTGAGAGAAAGAGAGTGGTTGGTAGGAAGTGTTGCTAAGTTCACACGGAATCCTTAAGACGTCTTCTAATTCGTCATAATCTTCAAAAGTAGTGTTCTGCCTGAACATCGCTGCTTTCTTGGCTTGTATACTGTTCTTTCCTGTGCCACGCCTCCATAATCTATTAAGCATTTTTTCGTTTTCAACCTCTTCAACAAATACTTCCACTGTGTTATTTCTTTCCTCTTCCATAGATAATACCTTAGCAATCTCATTCTCCACCAACTGAGATAATTGAGAAGGGAAATCCCGTGCAATTATCTTGGGAAGCAGCAAGTGGCCAGCTTCATGATCAAAGAGATCTTGATTACCTGTATTCTTCACCTTTCTGGCTGTGTATGGGAAATTAAACCATGAATAAATCAAATGTCTAAACCTTCATAAAACTGAAAATATCCACACCTAGTCATTCACTAATTTTTTTTTCTCGTACGTAGCAATTTACATCCAAAATACCTCTTTTCGGTTTACTCTGAAACCAAAACTGCAATTGCATAATTGCTTTCCGTATATCTCCACCACAAAACGTGGTCATTTCCTCTAGTGAACCATGATTAACTTTAACTTCCTCTGCTGCACAAACCTGTGAAACAAAAAATGTTAAAAGAATCCATTGAAATTTAAAGGTTACGCATCAGAATACTAACCAGAGAAAGGTGGTTAAACAGTTCTTCTTTTGATGGCAATGAAAAGTATATTTCTATCCTCTCTAAGTTGTCTGGTAACCCATGATTCTTGTCTGTAAATATGCATGTGATACAGATGCCATCAGCAGATTAATTAAGGTGAACTGCAAATGAAATAAAAATAATGTTTTTAGCATGGACGAAAAGTACCATTGGCAGTCAATACCACAGGCCCTTTTGCTTTCACAGCAATCTGCTGGATAGCAGAAACGAGACCACGATCTTCAGCAAAGCAAATATCTACATCTTCGAAAAGAATTAAAGGCTTCAAGTTAGCTCCATCATTCTGGATATGTAATACGGGCATCACTTCAACTACATCCTCTACCCCATTGCCATCAGTACAGGAATTGAAAAGAGGGTCCAAGGACCTGAAAAAACAAATTATGTGAATACAAACGCTATTTTCAAGTTTGATAGTACCGACTGAAATGGAGAAAATAACAAATCCAAGCATTATTGTTGCAATTCTATGTACCTTGACAGGCTATATGACTTGAGAGCCTCCCCAAATTTCTGCCTAACTACTGTTCCACTTCGGCATTCTGATGTATTGGACTGTAGACAAAAATCATTAGAGACATAAGCTATTTTGAAAGTAAACGTTTCCATGCCAGAAGAGGAAACTAGGTCTTTTAGATACATATAGCGGAAACAGTTCATACCTCTAGGATTTTAAATCCTTGTTCCTTGGCGCATGCATGAATGGCTGCAGATTTCCCACTCTGCAACACAGGCACAATTGTACTCATAAACATGAAACTCAGAAAGCATTGTAGACGTAAAAACTGACAGTTCATGGCAGAATATCTAATCACACACCCCAGCTGGACCAACAATTAAGAGAACATTCTTCTGGCTATCTTCAGCACCACTTTTTTCTGAGTCAGAGTCACTTTCAGAACAGTTGTAATCAGCATCTTGCGATTTATCTTCATCACTACTCAAAAAGTCTTTGTTTGGCTGAAACCCTCTCTCATACCATTGGCGCAGCCATTCATTCATTACCTTTACAGATTCAGTATTACCACATACCTGCAAGATACGTGGGTAAGAAAGTGTGAGAAATTTGTGTTTGGTAAGAAGATATAAACAGGCATATCTACTTTGAAAGCAGTATGCTCAAATTGTCTGACCTCCGAGGCACTTCTTGGCTGGTACTTATCTACCCATAATCGATTACAAGGTTGGCCACTGGAGTCATTACTGCATAGATTAGAAATTATAGATCAAGCATTCTAGAAAGAACAAAAAGTATGCTCAACTTAAAACATGTGTGCTGCTACTGATATCAAATACAAAATCACTACCTTTCTCGACATGACAGGTGTTGCATTTCATGAGAAATATTGGCTTCACCACCAGCATCATCAGACAAGTTAATTGCTTCATGAACTTCACAATCCTAAAAAGAATGATAGAAAATAACCCTTTATTATGAATGGTTCCAACAAACCAAAAAATAAAGACCAAAAGAGAAAGTTTTAGGTCATCACCGATTCTGCTCCATCTAAGAAGCCGAGGCACCCACGTTTCTCCTCCTGGTCTTCTATTAAGACTACCGAAGATGCCTCTGCAATACCTTCTGATTGACTAGTGCATTGTTCAGGCTCCTCATCATCGATGACACACACGTCAGGATGTGAAAGAGATGGCAATTCATTTAAATCAAACTCCTTGGGCCGAGGTTCAAGAGAGTTAAATTTTATTTGTTGATCAGGACTCTCAGTAGTAGATGTTTGCTCATAGAAAGTCCAGTTCTTCCAATCAAGGGTGGTTGGATAATCATCCTAAGAAGAAGATTTTGCTATTCAGATTCCTTTATTATTACAAACGATCGAAGAAGTTACCCTATATGTATTAGTCATACCTGAAACTTGTCAAATACATGGATAGGGCCAATGGTGACGATTTTATCTCTCCCTCGACCAAGACACGTACCATTCTCTGCTGCAACAGCTTCTTGATTTCTTTTACCTCCTTTCCAAGTCGAGAAAAACGGATGTATTTGCTTCCCAGCAGACATCCGCGAATTTTCCTGATCAAATAGAAAGCAAAAAAAAAACAATTTTAGATGAGACAAAAAAAAGTCACACCAAGTTTTGCCAAAACATGCTTAATTAACTTACCTCAGCTCTTAACTTAGCTTCCAGGCGCAAATTGGGAACTGGAGGTGAAACATTGGCAGCAATCATCTGATCACCAGCAGCTACAATTCCGTTTTTAGTTGCACATTTCTTAGGAGTTGTTTTTCGAGGACTCTTTCCTTTAGCCACCTAAATCAGAGAAAAAAAAATAGAGAGATCACTCTTACAAAATCTTCTCCAAAGTAGTTCCCCACCGTAATTTATAGACGAACACAAACCTTCTTGGTAGCTCCGTTCTTCGGAGTTCTCTCTTTCTGTTTTCTCGTCTTCTTCCCTTGACTACGACCATCTCCTACTTCTCCTCCTTCATCGCACATCGGATCTCCATTAGAGTCAATTACATCCTCCGGTTTATGGGGGAGCAAAGACGACTGAACCAATTTCCGACGAACATTCCGCCGTGGAGTCTGATCCATTGCAATCACCGTCGCAATTGGAGGAAATCAGAGTTACGGTAGAATCTAGGGTTTATGTGTGAATTTGGGGATCTTGGTAAAATTAAATTATAACGTTAAGGTTAAAAGATGACATATGTCTGATGCTTCTTTTGATGAAAGATTTGTTTTATAGTTAGGTGAGAATTTGGAGGGAAGAAGATTCTTTTTTCGCTATTTCCCGCTAAACTTTAAGGCCGTGTTTGTCTCCGTCTCTCTCGAACCGCTTCTTCTTTTTTTTTTAATTTTTTTGCAGCTCTTTTTACACACATAAATTCTTTGCATTACCTCTCGGGAAAAAAGGAAAGTGGGCTTCTAAGTGGGCCTTAATTTCAGGCAATTAATTTACCGGATTACCCTTAAAGGCTTAAACCGATTCTGGTAGGGGGGGATAAATGTTGAGTGTTGACCGTTAAACCGTTGAATTATCCCACGTTGTACATATAACCGGTAGGCTCAAACCGAACGGAAATAAATAGGGGCAAATCCGTCATTGAACATTATGTTATCTCCTACCGTTGTCCTACCGTTGAACGGAAATAAACAGCTGTGAGCTATTTCGATAAAGATTGTAACTTTTCCTCTCTCTCTCTCTCTACTTCGAACAGGAAGAAGATAGATTCTCTCAGTTCTTTCAAATCCATAAAAATATACCTGGAATCTTGTTTCTATACTTCTTCTGTTTCTCATACTCTCCACTAATACTAACATTTTTCCAGAATTTTGTTAAACCCTACAAAAATTTGAACTTTTTAAAACCCTAGAAAATTCCAAATTCGTAAAACCCTAGCCAAGTTCCTCTATTGCGTGAGGGGAACTCATCAGAACCCACGAATCGAAATGAAGAATCCAGAAAAACCCTTACTTCTGTTTCTAATTTTAGCTTCAAGCTTAGCATCAATGGCGACTGCAAAATCCACAATAGAGCCTTGCTCCAGTAAAGACACTTGTAACTCATTGCTAGGCTACACTCTCTACACCGACCTCAAAGTCACAGAAGTCGCTTCTCTCTTCCAAGTAGACCCAGTTTCAATGCTTTTGTCTAACTCCATTGATATCTCTTACCCAGACGTCGAGAACCATGTCCTTCCCGCTAAGCTCTTCCTCAAGATCCCAATCACTTGCTCCTGTGTCGACGGAATCAGAAAATCCCTCTCGACTCATTACAAGACTCGTACTTCTGACACACTAGGATCGATTGCTGACTCTGTTTACGGTGGTCTGGTCTCTCCGGAGCAGATTCAGGTCGCGAATTCAGAGACTGACCTTTCGGTTCTCGATGTAGGTACAAAGCTTGTGATTCCATTGCCTTGCGCTTGCTTCAATGGTACCGATGAATCTCTTCCGGCGCTTTATCTATCTTACGTTGTGAGAGGAATCGACACTATGGCTGGAATCGCAAAGAGATTCTCGACCTCTGTTACTGATTTAACAAACGTGAATGCTATGGGAGCTCCTGATATCAATCCTGGTGATATCCTCGCTGTCCCATTGCTAGGTAAGATCCAAAGTCTCTCTTCTTTATTTAGTTAGAAGAGTTCTAAAGTTTCAATCTTTGAATAGAAATTTGCCAATTAAGCACAGATTATAACAGATTATTGAATGTTCTGTCTATTTGTATCAAAACTTCTCAGCTTGTAGTTCAAATTTCCCCAAATACGCTACGGATTACGGATTAATCATTCCAAATGGAAGCTATGCTCTCACTGCAGGCCACTGTGTACAATGCAGCTGTGTTCTCGGAAGCCGAAGGTATTAAGCGATTGAGTTTTGTTAGTCGAATTTTGGATGATTTGCTGATATTTAGCATTGGTGTGATGCAGTATGTATTGTGAGCCTGCTTCTATATCAGTCTCTTGTTCCAGTATGAGATGTAGAAACAGCAACTTCATGCTTGGTAACATTACTTCGCAGCAGAGTAGCTCCGGTTGTAAACTTACTACTTGTAGTTACAACGGTTTCGCTAGCGGCACTATCTTGACCACGTAATGAGTCTTTCCTTATCACATTTCCCCTGCTAATGAATTTAACAACCTATATAACCAATCTCCCTCCGTCTCTCTTTGTTTGTTTTTCAGGTTGTCCATGTCTCTTCAACCTCGATGCCCTGGTAAGTATACTGTCTCATGCGTTATGATAAAACACAATGAGTGAAATCTTGATCTCCAGCTGAAATGCAATTGGTAAAAACAATTTGCAGGACCGCAACAATTAGCACCGCTTATAGCCCCGCCTGATAATGTTCCAAAGGAACTGATGTATCTACCTTCACCTTCACCTTCGCCATCACCAGAGTTTGATGATATTGCTGGTGGAGGATCATCTATAGCCGCAGTCCCCGCGGCTTCACCTGGAGGAGCTACGGTTTCTTCAAGCAATTCAATCCCGGGTAATCCAGCTAATGGTCCAGGCGGAAGTATTTCTATAGCTTCTTGTCCATTGAGCTATTACTCATTCATTGCGTTACTCATCCCCATTGGTTCTTGCTTTTTTGTTTTCTAAGTTTGAATGCAAGACAATCTCATGAACACTGCTAGTACTTTGGTTTGTCATTGTTAAATTTGTATTGAATGCCTGGCCGGTTGACGGTTTTTTCCGGTTTAAAATTGTCCGGTTCACAGTCTTGCAAGTCTGGGCAACCAAACCCAATTCAATCCAAGAAGAAGCCCAAATTAGTTTGGATAACGAAAAGCCCATTTAAGTTTTTGATTCTTATTGTATATAAACGATAATTTGTTCAAAGGGACAAAGGAAATAAGTAGTTTTTTTTTTCTTTAAAAAAGAAATTGGTTTAAAGAATATGTAGTTGAACCTAGAGCATCCTCTGCCATAATGATGGAAAACCAGTTATCTTCACTTGCCTAGAAATTTCTCCATAAAGCATGTATTTTATTCAGCGCACATATTTAATTTCAAAAAATCTAAAAATCTCGATTCTGCAAATTTAATTATTTCCATCCTAAGCGAATTATTTTATTTTATACTACTATACATTTCTTCAACCTAGAAAGACGCTCAATTTTGAACCTTCTACGAAATTCCTCAAGCCAAAGCCGTACCAACGTACCATTTCTTTATCCATGATAAAATTAATTGTATCTACACTGTATACACCTATCTATCTACATATATTATATTCAGAATTAAAACTAATTATAGATATCGTATGATAATATTTGTAATGGTAAGGCCATCTCTTTGTTCGGTTGTTGGGAAAGTACGGAGGAAGTACGGTGCCAGTGAAGCTGCCCATTATGGGAAACCGCTTCACCAAGATTATTGTCTTATTTTTGTGACTTTCGGGGTAAACTAAAACGTCTTCATTGCCAAAACCGTCTCGAGATGCTATTAGTTTCTTCATGCAAAAAAGGAATATTTTTGGGCTGGAAAGCTGACAAAAATGGCCTCTGTTTGACCTTTTTAAGGGTTTGCTTAGGACCAAAGTGTGAAATGTCTAAGCGAAGACATGTCTCATAAACCCTCAAGGCTTTGTGAGAAAGTCAAGGCTGTCCCCAAAAGAACATGCCATCTCTCATCAACTCCTTCGATCATGTGCTCTTGCGTGTCTTAAAGTTCTATATAAGTTTTTTGGCTTTTGCCGAAATACACATGCTTCTTTTGAAATCATCATTTTGCTTTAGTATCTATCTACAAATCTCCATATTCTCACATGCATGCACTTATATTATTGTGGTATTATCTTTTATAAGTATCGAGAGTCTTCTAAACCAGAAAATAATCTAAATTAATTTTTCATTACGCAGTGATTATACAAATTTATTGATAACATTAGATTGTAGATATATTTGAAATATACGAAATAATATCTTTAACAAACACCTTATAAGTACTTGTCGATAAGCGTCGATCTGATGGAGTACGTATATCCTTTTACTTGTATGATTGTTATATACATGCAGTTTGGAGAATTTAGACAATAGTCATGCATTTTTTACTATTAGGTTGTAGTATACAATTAAGAAAATCTAGCTGAGTAGCTTAGCTAGATTCGACGTGGAGAATCTCCTCAAAGTAATTCACAATATCAACTGTATCCTATCTCTAAAAAGAGAAAAAGGGAAAGTTAACTTAAAGTAGGCTTAAGTATGATGTGTAATTGTGTATTGATATGCATCCATGTGATACAAACACACACGTGATTCCTTCAATCTCTAATCCCACGTAACTTTGTTTCGCCTTTCTTTTTCCTAAAATTATTAGAAACAAAAGAAAAATTAAGTGGTTGTACTCCATAATTTTATCAAAATTTGACCTAACCTACTACTGTATGTTTCTGTTTACACTTTACAGTTTGTTTTCTATGTGTGTTAAAAGTGTTGAAAACGTATGATAATAGAAAGAAAAAATATTGTCATCGAGAACTGAAATAAAATAAGAAAGAACGCGGTTTTGTGCCGCAGCGAGACAGAGTGGAAACAGCTGTTGTTGAAGTGATTAATTCACTCACTTCAGTCTTCACTATTTGGCTGCGCGTTTCCATTTTCATTAACTATTTTATATTCGCAAAAATATCTATTTATATAAATATATTAACATTTTAGAGTACAACACACATATATATTAAAATGTTTAGACTTTTCATAAAAGGGTTTAGGTTTATTTTAGTTTATCATTTTTGTTTGTGAGACCTCACTAAGACCTCACATGCTACTTCGTGAAGTTGCCTCCCCTTGTCCCTCCATATCAGAATCCTATGTATTTTCTTCCCTTTCTATATTTTATTTCTTTATTATTTTCATTAATTATTCTTCTATTTTTAGTGAAAACAAAAGTTTACGATTCAATATTTAGCCTATAATCAATTTTAAAAGATGTATATTATAAAAATAAACTCTACAATTTCTTAAACTGTGTTATATTTAGATGTCATATAGATTTGGATGAAACCATTTTAATTTGATAAAGGTCAATCTGATTAAAGAATTAACTTTTGAAAATAATAATACGGGAAACATATATAATATTATAGTATAATAGCATTCTTATGCATGTTATCTTAGTGACTTTTTTATTTTGTATTAGTGATTTTTTTACCATCCACCAATGAATTAACTCGTTTAATATATATATATTTTTTAAAAAACATAAAGACCAATGAGCAGGTTTGAAGGGTTCTTTTCCTCGAAAGATCGTAGGATTAATCAACACATTATATTCAAACGCAGCTGTAATTTGCAATTGCAGAAAGTGATAGCTATAAGTCATCAAAAACATAAACTTCATTTTCTTTTGACAAAAATAATCTCAACCTCAATACTAATCCTCAATTTTCCCATCAAGTAGCTTCCGTACAGCTAGCTGTACACTCATAGATTTTTATATTTTAAATGTTAATTAATTCAATGGTTACTTTCAAGTTTAGACCAATATTAAATATTTACTTTAACCTTCATCCAAACGTCACAAACAACGTGTTGGAATGTTACTTCACTAAGTCGGCGTTCAAGTAGTGGAGAAGCTCGTAACGAGAATTTAGCTTTTTACATATCTCATAAATTAGTTTGAGATTCGTCTCCGTGCAATGATCTATCTTGGTACCAAAAGAAATTCTTACAATAATTAATGAAGATTAAGCTTACTATACATAAGAAACAAAATCTGACATATCCATTTGTGAGTATTCGGGTGAAAAATACTTAATAAAGAAAACACCTGTCATGCACCAAAAACGTCATATTGATACACAAAAACGATACTATTTCATTTGACCAAAATTTAAATTTATTAAATAAACCATTATTGTCCCCCTCTATCACAATCCCCCCAAATCAAATCATGCTATATATAATCTCATTTCCTTGACATTATTTGTCATTCAGAATACTTTTATCTCATATTCCCAACACTTGTTCAAGCATATCTAAGTCAATAACAACATTACAACATAACATGGTGAAACAAGAACTCAAGATCCAAGTTACTACTTCCTCATCATCACTCTCTCATTCTTCATCTTCTTCTTCTTCTTCAACGTCGGCACTACGTCATCAATCTTGTAAGAACAAGATAAAGAAGTATAAAGGTGTGAGGATGCGAAGTTGGGGATCATGGGTTACTGAAATTAGGGCACCAAATCAAAAGACAAGAATCTGGTTAGGTTCTTACTCCACCGCAGAAGCAGCTGCTAGGGCTTACGACGCTGCTCTCTTGTGTCTTAAGGGACCTAAAGCTAATCTCAACTTCCCTAACATCACCACTACTTCTCCTTTTCTTATGAACATCGACGAAAAGACCCTTTTGTCCCCAAAATCAATCCAAAAGGTCGCCGCTCAAGCCGCTAACTCCTCTTCTGACCATTTTACCCCTCCGTCCGATGAAAATGATCATGATCATGATGACGGACTCGATCACCATCCATCTGCTTCTTCTTCAGCTGCATCTTCACCACCAGATGATGATCATCATAATGATGACGATGGTGATTTGGTATCGTTGATGGAATCTTTCGTGGATTACAACGAACACGTGTCTCTGATGGATCCATCGCTGTATGAATTTGGACATAATGAGATCTTCTTCACCAACGGAGATCCGTTTGATTATTCTCCACAGTTACATAGCTCAGAGGCAACGATGGATGACTTCTACGACGATGTTGATATTCCGCTATGGAGTTTCAGTTAATCCAACGGTCCATATTATTATACTACGAAACACTTTTAATTCACATTATTTCATTTAATTTATTCTTTCAATTCATATTATTCGTCCTTGTTGTTTCGTTATGTATTAAATATACACACACTAATTTAAGAAGATCACATGGACTAGAGGTTTTTTTGTCACGTCTTCACTTTTTTTCATGTGTTTTTTTCTTTTCTTTTCAATTTTATTACAAATCTTGTAATTCATTGATTATTTAAGGCCCAATATGGTAGACGCCTAGACGGAGATAGTGAAAAGAGCCCAATTAATATACTAAAGGCCTAATAATAACAACAACACACACGCATGATCTTGTACTAGCTTTACTTCTTACTACATACATACACTTGGGCTTGTACTTGAACCGTTACCACTAGACATCATCCCCCTAAGACTATAACCAAACGTAAAAGCAAGGTTAATCAACTAGCTACACTTCTAAGTTCTAACAAGTAACAACTCTAATTAACTACTCTAGTGAGCTAACACTTACTAACAAAACACAATTTCACTTTTGGGCCTATTTCGTCTGCAGCCCAAAATCTCTTTTGTTGACTTGTCTCTTCTTTGTCGTTGACATCACGACTCACGAAAGTTTCTTCAGCTACATCTTCTTCTTCCTTCTTCCGTTCTTCGCTAGCTTCTTCTTCTTCTCACTGACGCTTTCTCCATGTTAAATCAAGGACTCAAATCCCAGCAATTTATATGATCGTCGTAATGATGAGGATGGTGATTTGGTATAGTTAATTAAATAGATTATGTTAAAAAAAATTATAAATCATAATAAAATTATCTATTTAACAAGTTCCATTATGCATGAATTTAAATTATATATTAATATTATTTTAGTTAATACACTTATTTGAAAATAGAGATTAATTACTAAACATATCTTAGATTTTAAAATTTTATAATATATTATAATATTTGTAAAATTATATGTTATAATATATTATTCCTTATTCATATAGAGAGAGACTCTTTCTCTTTATTTATTTACACACATTGACATTTCTTTTTTGGTTGATCATATATGGCAAATTTTTGGTAAGATTAGAGTCAAGTTAATTATATCTTTGATCATGGTTTCATATGTTATTATTTCTAATGAGTTTATGATATGTATTATGCTTAACTGTATTCACAATATTGACACTTTTATTCTTTTCTTTTTTTTTAATCATTGACACTTTTATTCATGTTACTATTATAGACTATATAAACAAATATAATTAATTAATGAAATTAAATATATTTAAAATATAACTTGATATAATTTAAAATTTATCATTTAGATATATTCTAATTTAAGATTAAATTTAAGTATTCAAGTTAAATCATATTATAAATATTAAATTATACTTATTTGTTTTTAAAAAATATATTATTATAGTAATGAGAGATTTGGTGACACCAATGGAAGTAAAAAATCTGGAAAAAAAAATCTAACAATAAATACACCAAAAATTATAATATTAAATTGGTGAGTATATTAAGTCTCTCAAGCAATGCACATGCTCAAAAATACTATTGGGCAAGACAGCACATTTCAGTTTCCATGGCTTTTTTATCGCTGCCTTCTGATGTAGTAGAAGAATTCCTTTTCAAGACTCCTATTGAATCGTTGGTACTATGCAAACCAACCTGCAAACAATTGTACGCTCTCTGCAACGACAAGAGATTCATTTACAATCACTTGGATCTCTCCGAGGAACGATTGATGCGAATTTATCTTGATAAGATTAAAATCATTAATCCGGTAACCCTAGATATCTTATGTCTACCAGTACCAGCCGAGTTTGATTCTGTCACTTTTAATGTTATTCATTGCGATGGATTATTGCTATGTCGATGGACCACAAGAGGACTAGATCGGTACAACAAACTTGCAGTTTGGAATCCGATTTCGGGCCAACTCAAATTTGTTGAATCCTTTTTTCACGGTGTAACTGATCTATACGGTTTCGGATACGCTAATAATGGACCCCGTGACAGTTACAAGATTTTGAGGGTTAGTTATTGGCGTAAGGAATGCGAGATATATGACTTAAAATCTAAACTCTGGAGAGCTTTTTCCGCTACTTTGGATTGGGTTGTAAATACGCCACAACAAAATGTGTTTATGAATGGAAATATGTATTGGATTGCTGATACGTTGGGTGATAATATTCGAGAAACCTTCATACAGAGTTTTGATTTTTCCAAGGAGACATTCAAACCCATATGTTCGTTCCCCTATGAGAATAAGATTATTGACACACTTATAATGAATGGTATACATAGGATTGCTGATTCAGTTATCCTTTCAAGTTTCAGAGTAGATAGGCTTTCTTTGTTTCGTCAACAACGCCTTGAAGATAAAAAATATGAGATGGAGGTTTGGGTCACAAACAAGGTGACTGATGAGGTTGTCTCATGGACTAAGTATTTTAATGTGACTCACCACCCTGATCTCCCCATCTTAAATCCCTATCTCTTCACATACATGCGTGTTCCTACATTCTTCATCCACGAGACCAATTCTATCATGTTATGGTGCGATAAAGCTGCTGGAAAGGGTTTTGCTTGTACGAGCTTTTACGAAATTGGTGATCAGGGTGAGGTCAAACATCAACTTGAGACAAGAAAACGTTTTAGAGCTAACGGTGAACGTAACTCTTGTGTTTCCAGCTGTGTTTACGTTCCAAGTCTGGTTCCCATTCCAGAGTAAGCTAATGAGGATACATAGACCCAAAAAAAAAAAAAATCTAATCACAAATCATGTGTATTTGTAGCATTATGTATCATAGTTTATTGATCACTGGATTGATCAGGTTTTGCTTTTAATGTTGAATCAAATTAATTCTTTTTTTTGTTAGCACTAAGATTTGATCTGTAAGTTAAACCCAATTATGTATGCATGAAGATGAGCCCTCATACGTACACACACATATGAACAAGCTCTATTCTGAGATTTAGATTCTACACCTAACTAGAAAGAATCATCAACTACTTTGTAATGTAATGAGCCTCTCTATACAGAAATCTAATTAATAGTAGAAACATTGATATAAATAGAAGTGCACCATATCATAGTTGTATTATACAAAATATGTAACACACGAATATAGAAAGACCAAAACAAAGCTTAGAACGAACATGCATGAGCCAATAAAATACTTACTCCATGAGACAACCTCATCAGTCACCTTGTTTGTGACTCACACCTGGTTATCTCTTGTTTTGGCTCCAGCGTATTGATATAACAAAGAAAGCCTATCTTCTTGGAAACCTGAAAAGGCGGATAAATCAAGAGGAACACACCAGGCATAATCAACCCTATCCTCAACAGGCCACGAACATATGGGCTTGAATGTCTCCTTGGAGAAATCGGAACTTTGGAGCAGTGAATAACAGAAACGGTAGTATGCAAAATACCAAAACCAAACTCTTGGGAAACTGGTAGACATAAGAGATCTAAGGTCACCGGATTCATGATTTCAACCTTATCATGATAAATTCGTATGGATCGTTTCTATAAGAGATCCAAGTGATTGTCGATGAATCTCTTGTCGTTGAAGAGAGCGTACCATTGTATGCATGTCGCTTTGAATCGTATCAGAGAGTCGATCGGGGTCCTGTAAAGTATGTCTTCTACTATACATCAAACTTATTCAAAAGGCAGCGACGATTTGGTTACATTAGGGATTTAATGTAATCGGGCTATATACATTAAGTCGGTTTCTCATATTGGGCCTTAAATATATATCCACCAATTACAAACATTTGAAGAAAAACTTTTATGGGCCGGACATATTTGTTTCTGGGAAAAAAGAGGCGTTGTAAGAAAATTAATAGTCTGTTAACAACAAATAAGATACTTAACAGATTCACTTTAAACAAACAATAATGTTTAAAGTGAATTTCTAAGGTTAAGCTCACGTGCTTTGTTGATTTAACAGACTCTCTTACAGAAGCAATATGTTACTTAGGTGTCTTTTTTGCTTTTGACTTATATTCTGTGTTTCATTGTTTATATATATACTGTATTATAAAACTATGTAATACTTGAAGATAGGAGCGGGCCGATTGAAAAATGAAATGGTCCATAAAAAGGTAGTAATTGCCAAACTCGAGGTGACAAAAAATAGAAAAGTCGGTTTGCTTTTATTTTTGAACTTTAGTGTTAATAATGCAACTTGTAATTATGTTGTCTACTTTTCATGTTTTGTAGCAACCAACTTGAAATATCAATGATCCAAAGTAAAGGAGAAAGAGAGAATATGAGTTTCGAGAGGTTACCATTTGGCAGCTCCTGTTTGATTCATAATTTTGGGGAGGTTTAATTTTTGTATCAAAGTAGTGAAGTAACAATATAAATGCAAAGATAGCATTAATCACTGAATACGGAGTGTCGCGTGGAAAGCTGTTTGACCAATATGCTTTGGGTCAAACAATGAACCCCATTGGACAAGCACTTTCATCAATTCCTTCATTAATTTCATTTAAAAATCTCCATTAATGAGGTTAATAAACAAACCCATTAAGGTTATTTGTATGATATGCCTTTACTCTTTGCATGTAATTGTTTTTGTTATAAACGAGGCAATAGACATGCATGTCATATGGAATGATGAAATCTTAAAATTAAAATAATGAAAATCGTAGTATGATACAACACATCATTTTTCATTATGCAGGAAAAAAACTCTAATTTAATGATATGAAAGTATAAATGTTTAATTATTTAGTTGTTGATTTGTAAAATTTGCGTAGTAATATCACATCGTCCTATTGTATACTACATAAACAAGTATTTTCTTCTCGTCCACAATTTTTTAAAAATTGTTATAGATATTGAAGTATTGATTATCAAATAATTTAAACAAGTGGTATTCGTGCAATTATCCAAATTATTGGCTGTGCATAGATGTCGTATATTGAATAGTATGGCAGCCTTAATCTGTTGTCGACCAATCAAATAAATAAATTACGTGTCGTGAGTTATAGTATATCAATAGTTTCAATAAATGCTTGTTACTCATAGCTTAGCTACAGAGCAATATTTATTGTGATTGAAATTTCATTTATAGGACACAGTACATTTTCTGTTTATAGAACTTGAAATTTGGACCGACCTTTATTTTTCTTAGAGGAATATTGCATGTTGAGTGGTTAGAGACTAGAGTAGAGAGACTGCAAAGTTTGAACCTCCAAAGATTTGAGTCAAACTGTTGATGTAAGCAAAATTACCACAGGATCTTCATGACATCAAATAATTTCCTTAAGAGTACACAATTATTTGTTTCACCACACACGCAAAATTTCGAACTATTTCAAGACATACTTTAATATGAATCAGTCCAGACAAATAAATGAATCAAGATAATTGATATATATGTAAACGTAAGAAAATTGGATTATAAATCGTTTTAACTTTATTTTTGTGATATCCATAGTAAGATTGGATATATCTTGAAAGTGTGAATGAGTCTACATGCTTAGCTATCACCTTTAAATATTTGGATTATGCATTTAACTGAAAAATCAACGGAGTACACAAGATGACGTATTGAGAGTATATCAGCTCGTATGCTCAAGAATGTCCATTTTCTTTCTTTCAAAACTACTTGTTGCTTTTTTCAATCATAATCCAACTCCATTTTATATTTTGTTTATGTTTTCAAAGTAGATCTTAGTTATACCTCTGGATATTCTTACAATTTAAACTGTTTACAATGGTGAAAAGCCAACAACGGAAATTAGTAATTGGTAGGATTCAAACCTAGACCCACAATAGAATTATTTTGTGAGACCAACATCAGACAAACTGCTCTAGTCTAAACCTTTAGTTTAAGCAATGATAAGATACGGTTTCTACATGCTTGTAGTTATTAAAACTAGTGATTCTTATAGTTCCAAACAAATTAGAGATGGTAGAAATATTTAATGCGTTCACCTAATAGGCTAATACATGCATAAACGAAATATGAGTTTCGTGTGGATTTTTTGGCAACTAATTTGGTTAGACTACTTACAGAGTTACAGTTTCAGGCCAAATAACCCATATCGATCCATTGATTTTTTTAGTTTTTACTTGATATGGCTACTATAGCCTGCGTTGACAAGTCTGAGTACGAAGAATCTTCTTCATTGATTCGTCTTCTCTCTTTTCCTTGACAGAAATAATATAATAATACTACTCTAATCGATTTTTTTTTTCTTTTTAAAAAGAGATCAAATCAAGTACAAAACGAATCACATATTCCGATTTAAGGATAATGTATCAAACTAAACCAAAAAAAAATCCATCTACCTGTCAGTGATTGAGATCAATATCAAAACATCAATCCAATCATCCACTTTTTTTTTTCTTTTACAAAATTGAAAAGACAAACATTACTTCTTCTATGCACATTTACATTAGTTAGATAATGTAAAAAAAGAAAAAAAAAAACTCCATAGTAAAGCTTCTCATAATTTAAGCTCACTATGAATACATAAAAAAAAAAACAAGATATAAACATTTCTCTATGTCATCTTTAATTGTCACAAATTTTACCATCCATTTGATTTTGAACTGCTTTCACAGCTGCAACTCTAGCAGCCGTCGCAGCTTTATTAGCTGCAGCCACAGCTCGTATCACCTGCTCATCGATCCGTCTCTGATTCACTCCATTCTTTGCTCTTTCTCGTGCACTCTGCAAGTAATTAAACCATTAAGTAATCATAAATCCAAACAATGTTTAATTTCTCTAATTGAAAGTTTCATTATGTATGTAAAATACCTGAACCGCCCTACGAACCGGGTCAGAGTCTAAAGGAAGATGGTTAACGAGATTACCATCATCCCATTCACCGGATTTGATATCACCGGTTCTAAATCTATACGTGCCATAGCCTTGTTTACGACCTTCATGCCAAGCTCCTTCGTAATAGTGACCATTAGCGAAATGGTAAACACCAAATCCATGAATCTTGTCTCCAAAATACTCTCCTGCATACTTATCTCCATTCCTACAACAACAAAAATTTCATAATAACAGAACTCAGAAATAAAACAGAGAAATAACAGCTTTTGTTTGTTATTACCTGAAATGGTAAGAACCAAGTCCATGTTTGACACCAAATTTGAATTCTCCGACAAAAGAGCTTCCATCAGCACAAGTTTGAACTCCAAAGCCATGGCTTTGACCGTTAAACCATTCACCAGAGTAAGAATCTCCGGTGTAAAACCAGTAAACTCCAAAACCATGTCTAAGTCCTTGCTTATACTGTCCTTTATATTTACTTCCTTTAGACCAACACTCGATTCCATAACCATCGTACCTTCCATTGATCCAATCTCCTTCATATCTTCCATTAACGTAATAATAATAAACTCCACTTCCGTTACACTTCCCTCTGTTGAATTCACCTTCGTAGAAATCTCCATTGCTAAAGAATTGAACTCCTTCTTTAACGACAAGTCTTGTTTCTTCTTCTTTGATCGGTTCCGGTTTTGAATCTCCGATGTACCATTGAACCGGTTTCGGTTTGTGTTTGATTCGAGACCTTACACGAATCTGCTTGATTGCGATTACGGTTTGGTTAATAACCGCCATGTTTCTCGACGCGAAGAACAGAGCAAGAGCGACGAAAATCAAACCTAGTAAGAGATTCTCCGACGTGAAAATCTCATCAACGAAGAACAGTAAGAAAGATGAGAGACTCAGGAAAGAGAGACAAGCGAGTGTGAATGCGAGACCCGGTTTAATTCGGTTCATTGACCCGAATGATTTAACCGGTTTTCTCCTCCTCTGTTTTTCCTCTTTCTCACCGGCTTCGAGATCTTGTTCACGGCGGTGGTGAGAGGTTTCGTTGAAGTCATCACATTCAGTGATTGAAGAAAGGCTTTGGATCGACGATCGAATCGTCGGAGATGATCTGAGTAACGACGATTGAGTCCTCGTCAGTTTCTTTTGGCTCATCTCCGCGGAAATTATTTTTTGCAAAAAACAGAACAAAGAAACAAAAAAAAGCTTTGATTTTGAAGGCTTAAGAGTAGAATCACCACTTTCGTTCTCGATTTTTCCGGCCAAATCTTAAACGGTAATATGTTAACCACCACTGCACCACCGTGCCAAGCATCGCAAAACGGAGAAGAAGACGAGCGATCTCTCAACTCCAGCAATATCTTGTTCTTATACGTCGTTTTTGTTTTCCGATACCGGAGAGTTTTCACGGCGAAGCTAAAAAGAAGGAGAAGAAGAAGAAGAAGCTCACTTTGCTTAGGAGAGATCGAGAAAGAGAGAGAGAAGCTTTGCGTCGGGTTTGGGATTATTTTAAGAGACAAGAAAAAAGGAGTTAGATTTAATATTGACCGTTAGATGAAAATCTGACGGTTGATTAACGAAAGCGTATAACAATAGCCGTTGGATCTGAGTTAAGGAAGAAGAAGTCACGGTCTTGACGGGGAATATTAGGAGCCGGACGCTTTTTAGCTTTACTGTTGCAGGCCGGCACGTGCCGCTACACACACATCTATTGGTCACAATTTTTTAATATTAAACAAATAAACATAACTTTTTCGTTTTACAAAATTTAAAATTTTGCTGAAAAAATCTCTGCTTTTTGGGGGAATTTTCTATATTAATATAACAGTTGAACTGGACTTTCAATAGAGTATTTTAAAATTTTAATCCATATTCATAGTAAGTATACTTTATATTTATTAATAGAAAAAGTGTGACTATAGACTAAAATAAAATCAACGATTCATATTGGGAAGAAGATAGTTGGTGAAAACTGTAAAGATAGGTAATCTACTAATCGACGGTAGAGATTAATTACTTGATTCGGAAACAAAAATATCAATAAAGATAAGAAACACAAAAAATGGGTTTTGATCCAATTTGTGAATAAAAACATATTTACCAAACATCCTCGCATGGTGCACTCCGCATTACTAGGCCTCATATATATACTTTAAAAAAATGCTCACATGGGACAATATTTTATCAAATTTCCAATATAATGTATAATAAATGTATATTTATTCATATATAATTATATACTGGAAAACGTTAAATCGGAGCCGGAGGCTAATGACATTGTATAATGTTATTTTCAAAAGATAGAAAACGACAATCTTAAGCTAATGACATTAGATTAAAAATGGTTCTTCTAGTATTTGATTGATTAAGCTAACATCGCTTTCACTGAGATCTAAGTTCTTCTGATGCATTCAATTACTTTATTTAACTTTCGGCTTTAGAAAAGATAATCCGACCACTAAAATATAATAATTTCATCAATTTCAGTCTTTCAGAGAATATTCAACCTTAATCTATTAATTTACTCATTAAGGACTTTTCAAGATTCAACAAAAGACTCTAAAGACTATTATTGCATTTGATAACGTAAACTTTACTTTATTGATTTGCTTTGCTAAATCAAAGTCTCTCCCGAAATGGAACCGAAGAAGAAGTTACACAACTAGATAAAAATAAGGTATCTTTCTAATTCAAACTTCAGACTTTTCTCTTAAGCTTCTGCTTCATCCTCTCAATTGCACCACGCAACGTCTCTTCGTCTTTACAGAACGCAAACCTAACCAAATTCTTCCCTTCTTCTGGATTCAGATAAAAGACGCTCGTTGGGATCGCAACGACCCCAACTTCTTCAATAAGATACTCACAGAAAGCAACATCGTTCTCCATTCCAAATGGAGTGTGATCAGCAACCACAAAGTAAGTCCCGCTCGATGGGAACACTGTAAATCCGACTTCCTTCAAACCCTTAACCAGAGTCTCCTTTTTCACATTGTAATCTCTTTTCAGCTCTTTGAAGTAAGACTCTGGTGCCTTGAGAGCTGCAACGGCTGCCCATTGTGCTGGTGTTGATGTGGCGAATGTGAGGTAAGAGTGTGCTTGTCGAACTCCCCAAGTCAGATGAGGCGGCGCAATCGCCCAGCCGATCTTCCATCCGGTTAAAGAGAAAGTCTTTCCCAGGGAATTCATGGTCACAGTTCTTTCATACATACCGGGAAGAGAAGCTATAGAAATGTGATCCATTTCAAACGCAAGCTTATCGTATACTTCATCCGAGAACACAAGCACATCGTTTTCAATGCAGAGAGATGCAATGGTTTCAAGCTCCTCCCTAGTGAACATCTTCCCGGTCGGGTTGTGCGGAGTGTTCATAAGGATGGCTCGAGTCTTGTTAGTTACCGCAGCTTTAAGCTCTTCCAAAGGGATGGAGAAGTCCGGTGGACGTAAAGTGATTCCTTTTACTTTAGCACCAGCCATAGAGAGTGTTGCTTCATAGGAATCATAAAACGGTGCAAAGAGAATGACTTCATCACCAGGGTTTATTAAACCCAACATAGCTGCAGCTATGGCTTCTGTGCAACCAGATGTAACAGTAACTTCTTTCTCAGGATCAACAACAAGACCCGTATCTTCACGAAACCGCGCAGCTATAGCAGAGTTGAGCTGAGGAATGCCGTATCCACGAGCATACTGGTTTTTACCATCTTTAATAGCTTGGATCGCAGCTTCTTTAACAAAATCAGGACCGTCGAAATTGGGAAAGCCTTGGCCTAAATTGATCGCTCCATGTTTAACTGCCAATATGCTCATTTGAGTGAAAATAGTAGTCTTGAACTTCTCTAATCTCTTCGCCACCTAAGTAATCAAGTTTGGAAATATTTAGAAGAACAGAGAGAAAAAACTTTACTGCTAATATCTCAAATACCAAATCCAAAATTTTCAAAGTACAAATCTTTTATGCATTGAGATCAGTACGTATGCCAATGATGACCCTAAAGTCACAAACGAGAAGAATCATTTATCGGGTTTAAACTCTGCGATGCTTAAGCAAAACCCATTAATTGGGTCATCGAGCTAACGAAGATGAAACTGGGATTGATTCGATAGTGTAAACTGTTAAAAGGTACAGTGGGACCAAACAGCAAGAACTTAAGTGGAATCCAAATCGGACAAAGTTGGAAATCATTACGAACAGAGGTAAAAAACAAAACATCAAATAGACAGAACAGCAGCTTCCAATGTTGGAAAAGCAGTGCCCAAACAAATAGGAGGACCCTTCAAGATTAGATCTTTCAAGAACAGTAACACGAGAATCGAAACAATGCCTTTGTTCATCATCATTTGACTATTTACCATCAAAGTAAAGATCACTAAGAAACAGAGAAGTTTACCTGGACGGGTTTTTGAGTAGACTCGTTCTGAGTCGAAACTGTGGTCATGGTGGCTCCGATAGGACGATGGATTTTGGCGGAGCTTTGTCGGAAATTAGAAGAGAATGGGAGAAGAGAGGCTTTGAAGCTAAACTGTTTGATCATCACACCATTTATGTCCAGGTACATTGACTCTGCATTACCACAAGAAAAATTCGGTAAGCTTTTTAGGGTTTTTGATTCGTTCGAAATTTAGGAATTTTTGCCTTTTGTCGCAACAAGTTGCAACTTTTGACGTCAAGTGGGCTTTTACAACACAACTCATGATGCTTCATGGGCCATACCATGCCGCCCTGAAGTTGACGATGCCAAGTTTTAGTTTTGTTGTTAAACCTTTTCTTTATCAATTTTCTAATAATATAACAAAACATACGGCAAAAAGTAAAATAAAAAAATACGAATTTCTAATTTATCAGCCAAGAAAATCTCATTTTTGTTTGATTAGTCTAAGTGTACCTAATTTTAGTTAAATTTAACATCAAGGATAAATTGTGGATTTATTTTTCTTTCCAAAATGTTTACTGGTAGAGGATAAGCATATGTTAGCCGAGGGTATTATAGGCTAGTGGCAAAGCCCACCAAAGTTGGCTTCTGACTACACTTACTCTGTGTGGGTTAATGTAAGCCTTTTGTGTGGCCAAGTTTGAAAAGTATAGCTTTTTTTTTTTAATCATCGAAAAGTATAGCTTTTAAGTGAGTAGCTCGTGAAATTGGTAAGTGTTGGAAATTCGAATTTTGATAAATTATTAAAATTATGTACTACAGTACCACTTGTTACAGCTGAATTGATGTATTTTATAACCAAATGTGTAAATGATGAGTTTGGACATTTTATATAATTGGGCTTCTTTATGCTATATATATTAATAGCCTATCAGGCCCAATCCAACTGCCTGATCGTTTCAAATTCTCGAGTTGGATCAGATTCCGGTTTACAGATTTTGACGCGACCTCATCGATTCGACCATCAAAGCAAAGCTCTCCTTCTTCAAGCTCCAGTTACTCTCCTTCTTTAGAAGACTGATTTTCAATGTCTCAAGTTCGAGTGTAGACTTTGAAGATCTTGTTTTTAAAAAGATTATTAAAAATGTAACACATTTAGCACGGTAAAGAGAGAAAACTCCCTAATCGATATATATACAGATTCTGGCCGAACCCAAATCTAAAACATCTTGGGCGAGCAAAATCATGAAAACAAAGGAAATAGAAACACATTTAGCACAACTTCGAATCAAACCAATGGGGTTTCTAGACCGAACCAAAAACAACGGCAAGTCCCCACATTATCTATATCATCCCAACTACGGAGCTGTTCTAGTCCGACATGATTTTCTTTTTTCAGCAACTGTAATCCAAAAAATATACAACAGTTGCTATAATCTACCTCTTCAGAGATCCCTCTTTTGCTCCAATATCTAATAGTATGAACTCATGTAGAGCCTTGCTCCTATATCGAGCGGACCATCATCTCCACCAACAGCATGAAGAACCACAGGAATGGTCGAGAAAAGTTGGATGGTCAAAGGAAAAACCGCAGGGGCAACCTCATCTATTGACACGGCCTCTGGTGACTCAGTGTCATGGACAGACAATGCACTGCATTTTGCAACGCACACTTCACAAGGACTCACCAAATAGACAGCTTCCTTCATGGGCTTGAAAAAGCCTCTTCCACCTCTCTTGGAATAGAGTTTATCGACGATTAACGTTGATGTTGCCTCTAGCCAGTCTGCACACAAGCCTTCGATTTGGTCGTAGTATATTCTCCGTTCAATCTGTGACAGCATCAATAACAACAAGTGTTTAGCAGACTGTAAACAGGAATTTAGATAAATTTAATTGTGGTAAATGAATCAGTAGAGACTTACGCCAAGCTTGCTAATGTAAACAGTCATAAATCTTGATCCCAAGTTCATTACTCTAGCTTCACACGGAAAAATCTGCAGAGAAAGAAATAAATGAGTTTCCTTAACCAACATAAACACAAGAAGCATCAGAATGATGCAAGTTATCAATTCACTTACCTCCTTTTGCTTCAGCACAAACCAAGTGTAAAGCTTATCACATGCATCTCTGACTTTTCGAGCAGCCAGCTTCCTCTCATTGCAATAAGCAGCGACATCAGAGAGTATTTCAGTGGAGGGAACACCATGTTTCAAAGCAGCAACCGATAATGCTTCCTTGCCCTCGATAGATTCAGCAGCGTCTTTATTGAAATGGATGCCGGTGAAACAGCTTCTCCCTTCATCAATTGCTGTTTGCTTCTGCTTTGAGTATAACTCCTCAGCCTCAAGAGCAGCAGCTAACGCACGGTGAACGACTATGTCTGGGTACCGTCGAAGAGGAGATGTGAAGTGAGTATAGAGAGGAACAGCTAGTGCATAGTGTCCCCACTCAGCAACACTGTCCTTCAAATTCCCAGTGCAGAAGTAAGATGCTAGTTGCATAGGTTTTATAGCATAATTGTTGAGAATATCCACAAAAACTGAGTCATCCTTGAGGTTTCCAGTGATTTTCTCCAATGAATCCTGAAGTTGGCCAGAAGAAGAAATGTCCAAATCCATACCATGCTTAGAACAAAACCCTTCAAATTCTTTGAGCTTGCGAGTATTTGGTTCTGGATGCCTCCGGAGCAATGAGCTAGCACGGTAAGCTTGAGAAATAACCTCAGCTGCTGTCATATTTGCTAAGAGCATAAACTCCTCAACAAGAAAATTCGAACCCTTTCTAGAACACGTCACAAAATCATATGGAACTCCATGTTCATCAAATAGAAAAACAGGCTTCGAATTCTCCAGCTGCAAAGCCCCATTTCTAAATCTTTTTTGCCTTAAAGTGGTGGAAATCTCACTAAGCTGTTTGACAGATCGAGTTACATCACACCATTTGAAAGATCCATGCAACGCAGGCCAGCCATTTTCTGCAACATCACTTTTGCCATCTATAATGTCTTGAGCATGGTCATATGAAAGCTTGCAGCACGACCGTATGATAGTACGGCCAATCCAGCGATCTATCACATCCCCTTCTCTATTTAAATCCCACAAGATAGAAAAAGCAAGTCTATCAGCTCCTGGACTAAGTGAACCTACGTTCTCTGACAGTAATGGAGGCAACATTGATATTTTTCTCTGCATCAAGTAAACACTGGTTGACCTAAACCGAGCTTCTGTGTCGAGAGCAGTCTCTGGTAAAACAAAGTAGGAGACATCAGCAATGTGAACACCGACTCTAAAAAAACCGCCGGGTAAACTTTGCACTGATAGAGCATCATCGAGATCTGTAGCTGTCGAAGGGTCGATGGTTAATACACACAGGTCTCTCAGATCTTTTCTACGTTGAACCTCTTCTTCTGGTACTTCCCAAGGCACACGTGGAAGACTAGTAAGCGATCCTGGAGAAAAGTCAGAATCGCAAACCGAGTTCTGATATAATATCGCATTGATCTGAGGCTCCAATTCACTGCCTCGGCCAAATAGATGTGTAATTTGGGCTACAGGAAATGGACTCCCTTCGCCCCAGTCTACAATTTGGGCAGCTACCAGCTCTGCCTCGAGATTTGGATCCAAATTCTCAAGTCTTGCTCTAATGCTTCCAGGTAAGACATGGAAGGGGACAATCAATTTAGGAAACCTAGGGTCTGCAGGCATCAGCTGGACATATTCATCATCCGAAAGAGACAGAGGAGACTTGCACCTTTTTGGATCACTTTCCTTGTAATGAATCCATCCCTTGACATCAAGCAAGCCAACGATAGAATCCCTTACAAGTGACTTTTCAACAACAGCAACTACTTGTCCAGTTGGTCGTTTGTGGGGGAAGGAACTAAGGATGCCGCATAGCTTATCAACCGCACTGCAATTTCCTTTCTGCTCACAAAAAGAACCCAAACATGAATCCAGTGATGGTGGAGAACTGGGAGTAACACCGTTCTTAGCTCCTTTTCCTATAACTGATGATTTGTTTTTCGAGAACCCATCTTCAAAACCTTCTACCACATCAATACCATTTTTTTGACGAGCTTTTTTGTCATCTTTCTCTGGGGGACTGTTCGTTCCTTCAGGCTTAGCAGCGCTTTCAGTAACAAATCCTTTCATCTTGGGCCACAGTGAGAGCGGATCCAATTTAATAACAACAGTATCACCTTCCACCTACGTAAAGAAACACAAGTCTGAACTTAGAAAACCAAACAATGAATTAAGATAAAACACAAGCCAGGAAGCTTATTGTACAAAGATAAACCAAACTTACTGCTCTACTTTGGCAAACATTTCCATTGATTAGAATGTCTGTAGGGACTCCATCGATCTTACAGTAAGCCTTCAAAGGAAAAATAAAACGGATTAAAAGTGAACAGAAGAAACCTCATTGGAAAAACAGATGTTGCCACTAACCTCATTGCGATTATGAGCATTCACCCGAAATAGCGCTTTAAAAGCTTCACCTTTCTGATACAATGCATAAAAGTAAAGACAGCTATGAGGTCCAAAACATATAACTTAAAAGGAAGAAAAAAAGAAAGATAAAGATAACATCTCAAACAAACCTCTAAAGCTTCGGTCACAGCATCAAGAGACCAGTGTGAAGAGAAAATCTTTCGTTGTGAGGAACCTTCAATTTGCTGAAACAATTCACCATTCATTCCAGGAGACTGCTCACAAGCCCTAGGATCAGGGCAAGACTTCGATAACAATTGCTTACTAACTTCAGGTGAAGAAAGTAACGGACTTGCAGATCTCCTGGGATAACCACTTTCTGCTCGCATAGGCGGCATAGAATTGAAAGCAACATTAGACGCTCTCATAGCTTCAAGTTCGTCGGTATTAGGTCTCTGCTGCTTCGATGAAGAAGTAGAATCTTTAGCTTTACTCCTACTACTATCTCTACCATCTAACGACTCCTCCACATGTGCATCTTCTATCGGTACTGTTCCAACACATTAAAGTTGCAAACTTGTAAGGTAAAAGGCAACACACATTTAACTAACCTAGTCGGCAAAAGTCATACTTTAAACCCTAACTATCAACTTCAAGGTTTAAAAAACGAAATCAATTCGCAAAAGAAGAAAAGAAAAGATTTTTGAACCTGAGCTTTGCTTAGATCGACGATTTTGTTTCTGAGGCCTGTTCCTCTTCTTCTTGTGACCGTTTTCGATTCTTTCAACTGATTGTTCCGACGACGCACTCTTCATGGCTTATAACACTATAAAACTCTTAACGAGAGCTCCAATGGTTTTTCTGAGTAAGAAAAAAACTATCTAAAGAACAAAAAAAAGAAGAAAGCTAGAATCTTCCGATCAGATAAAAAACAGAAACGGAAGAAACTCAAAATCGAAGAAGAAAAACAAAAAAGAAATCGCGAGTTTCGCGACGATACGAAGAAGAAAACAAGATCTTGGATCTTATTATCAGAGGAATAAGAAGAAGAAGATGAAAAAATTAATTAAAAAGCTAAAATTGGTTGGCGAAGAAAGAAAACGATGTTGATGATTATTGGTCGGCGCTATCCGCCGACTGATGTGTTTGCCTTTTCCTTTTTCCTTTTTCAATATTGAGTCGGTTGCTTCATCGTATTACACGTGTAACTGAAACCTTCATCGGACGGCCATTGAGCTACTCTTTCTTTTTTTAAGAGTTTATTTTCATTCACACCCTTTATATGTTTAGTCTTATCATATTTACCCCAACTATCCCCAAATTACTTTTAGACCCCTTCTCACTGGGGATACGACCAATAACATAAATATATATTGGCATAAACTAAACAAAATCATCAATAATACGATGATGACAAAACACACTCAACATTAGGATATACAAGTCAGTATTTTGTCACATATTAAAACTCACCAAATCCAATTAAAGAAAATAATAGATGTTGAGCTCATTGATAAGAAGAGGTTTAATTAAATTTTAGCACCATTAAAAAGAAAGAATTAGTTTTCTTCACACCATAGCTTGCAAAAAGCAGCTTTTATAAACCCAACATCATTTCCATCTACAGGAACGACATAGTTGGGCTTGAACGACATAGCAGGTCGGTTGCAATATTTGTGACATGCTTTCTCACACACGGTCAGATTATTAGCCTCGGGCATGCATTGTTCCGGAATACAAGTCTTGATGCAACTCTGTAGTTCTTCAGGACTAATTCCTAAGTTAACAAAGCCTTTGCTGTTGACACACCATGTCATGTTCATTACCATAGCCACCATTAGCATTGCTATTATGATCACTCGTCCATTTGCTGCCATTTTCTCGTCTTTAAATATTCCACCTAAATGAATGTTCGATTCTTGTAATTCGTATTGTTCAAATTTTCAAGAGATTATATGTACAATTGTGGTATCTATTTTTAAGTTTTTGTTTTAACTACTTTTTGTTGTGAAATGTATATTTTTGTGCATGTGACAAATAATGAGTACGATTCTCCTTTTTGTTTTATCATTCCAGGATAAAATTGTCAATAACTTGTAGTTGTGATTTGTAAACAGAAAATAGTTGCTGGTTTGCCTTCGATTTGTAATGTGTTGACGTGTTGTAATAATTAAGTTCCTAAATTAAGCTATGCAATTTTCTTTTCGAAGTTTGAGTTTGTCTTGAATCGGATTGTACTGTAATATTACGTGCAAGATTGTCGAATAACGTTGTATGTTCCACTGCCTTTTTTTTTTTGTTAACGTCCAAAAAACTGTGGATATTTGAATAATTAACGAGAAGATGACCAAAGGAAGCCATGGGTGTTGTTGTATTATGTTTTTAGGATTTGGGTTGTTACCTACTACAACAAACATATGTTTTTAGGATAGGCTGAACGAAGGCCCACTAACAATATTTGGAATTTCTAAACATATGCGATCATTGGTTTAAATATATTGGGCCAAGCCCAGATAAAAGAATTTAAAACAAGTTGAGAAATAATAAACATACTCTCTTTGCTTCTTCTCTGGCCGTCTCAGAAATTATTAATGTGATTTCACTAAATCAAGATTCTCTGATAATCTCTTGCTTACATTTTGAGGTCGCTCAGTGCCCTTAATGTGATTGCTTCTTCTCTGGCCGTCTCACTACCAGGTATTGTTTGCTTTTTTTTTTGGTGAATATAATCATGCATCAGTCATTTTTTTTTGGTGAAACATTAGTCATTTTTTTGTAAGACTAGACATATATTTTTTAGTTGGTAAGACATATATGTACATGTAACTTAAATTAAGCCAATAATTAATGAACACTTACATATCTTTAATTTTGTTAAAACAATGTTTCGAGCTAAAGTATTCAAATCAGTTATATTAATAATTTCATTGTTCGAAATTTTACTATATACTATACAAATTTTAATGATAATAATAATGTGAACGACATTAGGTCAGGATAGAGATTGGCAACTACAAGCAGACGCAGCATGTGGATGATGAACAATATCGACATCGTAATGTCATTTCGAGACAAATGTGTATCGAAAAAGACTTACAATGGACAAGGGACATATATTTTTGTATACATATATTCAAGCATAGGCTTACAAATCTTCATGCACATTCATGAGAAACCCTCCAACGCATAAAATTACAAACCTGTCATGCATGTACCCATCATTTGTTATTTTTCGATTTTTTAATAACCTACGTTTAAAATAAATTTCTAGTGTTCTAGTTCGAACAAATCAATTTTTACTACTCTAGAAACAGGATCTGTGGTAAATTTACATGTTTCTTTTGTTTTTCTTGGATGTTACGAATTTTGTTGTTGAAACATATGAATATTTAATCAACAAAAATTAAAAAAAAAAAAAATCAAAAATCAAAGCCGTCTGAAATATGTCATGTGAAGTGTAGCTTTTTCTCTGAAATTAAGGAGATGGAAGATTAAAAAGGTGGAAGATACCGAAGATGATTTTTCTTTCTTTTTTTCACCAAGACCCCACGCACGTGTGAGTCTTATCCACACGCTTTTTTGTCCATTTTATTTCTCACATTCTTTGCTTACTTGCAGAAAATTGAGTTCACAAAAGGTTCTTCATTTTCACTTTCGCAATAGAACACGAAGGCTGAGCACAACGTGAGAACGTGTTCATCTTGATTTTTTGTGTCTTGTCGTTTTCTTGCAACTTTTTTATATACTGATCGAAGCCTCTTCCTCTCTTTTTTTGAACTTATTGTAAAATCTATTTTAGCATGATCTATGCTGATTTAAAGTTTGATCTTGTCGGATTTTTAATATCATGATTTGAATAAATAATACATGTTCGTACTAACTACTAAGTATACAACTCTTATATTAATCTTATTTAATTGTATCCCAATATTGGTTTGGAATTTTATGTTCCAAAAAAAAGTCATAAACTATACGTGCTTAGTGCCTTTTTTTGTTAAGAACTAAGTACTTAATTAGGCTTAGCTATATGTATTTTTTATTTATTTATTTTTTTGTAAACTAGGCTTAGCTATATGTATGTCGATAGCAATTCACAAGCAAAATGTCAATAGGACCTTATCTACATACAGTATATTCATATTTATAGAAATATATGCATGTAGGATACAGTATCCGCCAATAAAACAGTAGTCACGTATTTGTTTTTTTTATAATAATGATTAAATGTAAAGTAAATAGTATTTACATATTTATTTTTTCATAACGCTTTGAATCAAAGGAATATTAGACCATACGTTTAATTATTTTTTTCCAAAATTATCCCCAAATTCGTCCTTTTCCTACTTAACTTCTTCTTTTGTAATATCTCACAGAGCACAAGCAAATTAGGTTAAATATATATTCAAGGATAGATTATGATAACGTTTTTGTATTAGTTCATTTTGGCCATATTGTTTTTGTATTATTTTGTCTATATCTTTAGTAGGTAAAGAAAATGGCAGAATAGTGATGACCCAACTTCCCATGAGATTGATTGGAGCATGGAAGTTAGAAAGCTAGTCAAAAAGCAGTTTACTAGATTGGCAAATCCATAAAAGCGCTTAAAAGGTTTGTTAGAATATTAACTTTTGACACTCTGAATCATGAATTTCTATTTATATATCTATCACAACTTATGCCTATTGAATTATTTAGTGTCCCGTCGTCGGAATCAGTTTTTTTTGGTAATAAGTCTAGTTGTTCCGGCAATAAATGAAATATTTTTATGAGTTTAAATGCTTTTTTAAAAACTGATTTTCATTTTTTTTGGATTTTGACCCCCAAAAAGGTTTCATTTTCGATAGTACCTAATAATAATATGAAGTTGTTAGTCAAATGTAACCATCTCGCAAACTCAACCCAAATGTCAGTTTTCGGGTAGACATGGTACTATGATAGTGAGTTTGTTCCAACTTAATTATTACGAGCTATATCGATATATCGCTTATGTTGTTGTTGTTGTCTACCTTGTTCCTTAATTACGTCATATGAAAACTAGTTCAAATCATGAACTAACAAGAGCAGTGTATTAAGTACTAGTTTCATTTAAATGATCTTTTAGAGTTTTCTATGACTATTGCATCTTTAAGTTTTTTTTCTAATATATGTTTACTTCTCTGATTGTTTTTATTCAATGATGATATCGCGATGAATTACTATTTCATCTTTATTTTTGTTTTGTTTGTGATACATCTATCAAAATTTGTAACCAATTTTGGTTTTATTTAAAAATGATCTAACTAAACGAATAATCATATGTGATTGATCAGTTATTTGACTTTACCAAGCACCAACCATTGAATCAATTGGTGTAAAAAGTCTGCCTAATTATGTACTAACAACACTGACACAGAGCCTGCCATTGCCTTTTGCTTCTTTTATAAAGATACGCCTTTCATTTCCCTTTTTGTGATGTGATGCTAATTTGCCCATGATGGATTCAGATCGGGATCACTCACATTCAGAAGAAAAAAAGTTAATTTAGATCAATATTTGATTGCTTCAAAGATAATCTAATGTATTCTAAAATAAAACTCTCATAATCTTACCCACATAAATTTATTTTACTATAGAGTATAGATGCACGAGGTTGTATGATTTTAAATCATGTATTTCCATATCATTTCATTTGGACTGATCGCAGAATTTATAGTCAATTTTCATCAAAAACTCAGTGCACTTCAAATGACGATGAAATTAAATCTCAGTAAAAGAGAATAACGAGATCATTAAACACAAAACACACATGAAACTTTCTTGAGCTATAGAAGAACACTAAATAATAATAGGGTTGGCCTAAGATAGCCATCACACCTTAACTAAGGAACAAAAAAAACCCAATTTACCAAAAATAACTCAACATAACAAATTAAACAAACCCGAGGTAAAAGATTATTGTCGTCAAACAATTACAAAGAGATGTGATTTTTAATAAATACTAAAAAAAAATTGGATGTAGTAACTTATATATATTAGATCTCGAAATCAAAACCCCCTTATATGAAACTCTCTTTCTAGAAGGTCTTGAATGGCAAATTTGTATATCATGGCTTGTGAGGAGGGCATTGGTAGCATTTGGTAAAGAGACCAAAAGTGTCGATCTGGCGAACAAAGTTGACCATACTTGCCCATCCTCCAAACCCGAACCCAACTACGAATACCCAAACCACCACAAATATGTTTATGCAGTAAGTCCCCATCCATCCTCCTACCACTCTCGGTGGCCTCTCCACCGCATTCTATTTACGATATATCAAACTTAACAAAAATTAGATATACCAAAATATTATTTTAGCTATTTTTACATAATCTATGATACTATATAATAATTTTAATATAAACTAATAATATACTATTTCCAATTATTCTTTGTAAACTTATACTAAAATTGTAACAAGCTTTTTATGAAACAATTATAATTTTAAAATAGATATTTTGGAAGTTGGAAATCTAACCTCTCTTGAAGGAGCAGGAGCAAAGGTAAGCATATGAGCCAATGCGGGGATGATGTAGACAGTGAAGCTAACTAAGAGAGATCCGACCGCGGAATTGATTGGTCCGAAAAAGGGGAAGATAATGGCTAAGAACCATATGGGTACAACCACGGGTAATCTAGCCATGGCTCTTTTGAACATGCTCTTCGTCTCATGCACACCTATCAATTTCTCCCACACAAAATATAACGGTGTAGACGCGAATCCGAACGTTATAAATTGATGAATGAGCATGAGGATCACTGCGGTATCTCTAAAACCAGTCTTAGGGAGAAGAGAGAGCGCATTGGAATGAGTTAGTAGCTTATCGCCAAACGCCCAATAAACCGCAGACGCGGATGGTAGCGTTAGCGTTAGTACATATATGGTCGCTAGTAGATATATCGCCTTGAACTTTTGCGGTTTCCACATAGCGTGCATTATCTCCCTATTATATTTTTTCAAATTTCCAATACATAATTAGTTAAGCCATTAATTAAGCCATTTTATTTTTCCAAACAAAAAAAAAATACTTACACTGTGACGGCGTGGCCACCAAAGGTGTAGAGAATGTTGGTGGCTCCGGTGAAGTAAAGCACCATTGTGGTTGGACCAGAGTGTTTCACATCCTCAGCCTTTTTTATATGAAAAATAAATATATTAAACAACAATAACCAGGACTATATGTCTATATCTTATAATAATCAAAACAAGATTTGTGTTAATTATAATGACCTGGCCATGAAGGAGTGAAGCAATGGTGAGATACCAAGAAGTGTAAGTGGTCATAGCGAGTCCGAGGAATGACCAAATTCTATAATTGTGGAAGGAAGGAATAAAAACAGTTGTTGCACAGCACGCCCCAAATATGTATGTCCATGTCCTCTTGTCCAATTTGTCATTAATATAATATATATTGCTGCAAATCATTTTTTATATTAATTAATTTTCAATATGAAAAAACCATATAATAAAGAAAATGAACATTGATTATTAATTTACCTAGCACAAGCAATGAGCTGAATAACAGATCCAAAGAGAAGAAAAGTGCAGTTAAAGATCAATCCAAGGTTCCTCCAATGTTTCCCCAACAATCCATCTAACACCTCAAACCACTTTTTTACACAAACAAAAAAAAACAAAAAGTTAAAATTCAATAATACCACCAAAAAAATAAAAAATTATAACGAGTCACAAGAATTAGAGGTGGAATAAAACCTGAATAACGTGGTTACGGAAATCGAATTTTTCTCGTTCTTTACGAGTTCGATATTCAACGTAAAGAACACTAATGAGATAAGCAGTCCAACTTCCCATTAATCCATAAAAGAGTTGAAACAAAATTCCCGACATCATCCCAAGTTGTGAGAACGAGTATGGTAATGTCAACAGAACTTGTGCCACCTGCCATTTTTATAACAATTTAGCTATAGAAGACGATACATACACATCTATATATAAGACTAAATCTGTGGGAAGTACATACCTGATTTGAAGCACAACTAAACCAAGCATCGTAGACAGAACCACCATGCCAGAAGAAATTAGAGAGTTTTGTTTTAGTTGAAGATTTCTTGTTACCACTTATGTTTTCTTCTTCCCTCTCCATTTCTAAGTAATTCCCTGCGACCACTGTCTCTATTTTCTCTGCCGCCATTTTTCTCTTCTTCTCTCAGTTTCTTTAGCTTCTTTACTTCCACTCTTTAAATAGACTAGTGAAAAGCTTTTTCATTTATTTATTTGTTTTATGGGTTTTGTTTCCTTTCTTTTGCTCTGTGTGCAATTATTGAGTAACGAGTGTCGGGGGACGAAGTCTTTAGTCACAGCTCACGAGTTGTCATGGGGATATCGGTTTATGATTGGTTGGTGACTGAGTTATGTCACCTACTTGTGACTGTTACTGTTTTCGGCGAGCGTGGCGTTGTTTTTTTAATGGGCTTGATTTGATTGTTGGGCTTATGGGCCATATTTCTGGAGCATTACACGAACGGGTAGGCCCGGTTTGAGATTGTTAATTATATATTGACCCCGATAATATGCAAAAAAAGAGGGTTAGCTAATTATAGATTTTAAAGTTTAAAGTAGTGAGAGTAGACTAATTGTAAATTGAAAATAGAAGTGATGACAATGATGTTTTTTTTTTTTGAAAGAAAGGCTAAACTATTATTATCATTAACAATTATTTGAATCATGATGATTGTAACAACTAGAAACAATGAATAAAACATATTGGTCCTTTCCTCCTTCTTGTGATGAGGATGATAACGATCTTTATGTAGAATAATCAATTATATTTCTAAGTTTTTATGTTTTGTCCGATTATATTACATAGCTGTTACCTGGAACTCGAAATTACATAAATTTATGCCTTTGTCTACCATATGGCATCGCACATCCAAACGCTTGATTTAGAAGTAGAAAAACTTGGTTAAAAGAGAGGAAGAAATAGTGATTTGTGAGGTAATCGAGGATTGGAGATGGATCCAATGGAAAGAATGATTGCTAATCAGGTGGGATTAGTGGTAAACATAATTACCACACGTGTCTAGCTGTCTAAGCTTTATTTAACTCACTAATTTCTTAGAAATGTCTCCTTTTTAGCCCCATACTTTTACAATGGATCGAATTATTAATGAGAAGGTATCATCATTTTAGATCTTTATAGCTTTTTAACCCGGCCAAAATGGATGGCAGCGGAAAGAAGACTCATCGCCAATTGACATTAAAATATGCATTTTCAAATGTTTTTTTTTTTTTTTTTTTTTTTTT